>Ga0335394_10000008_pt1 | contig 241775 bp, 209 predicted proteins | sample MAT03_FD_205741 | JGI IMG/M metagenome (GOLD analysis project Ga0335394, IMG submission 205741) | Freshwater microbial communities from Lake Fryxell liftoff mats and glacier meltwater in Antarctica - MAT-03 (spades assembly) (version 2) ... | reverse complement strand
AGAAAAGTAGCGGTGATGCTTGGATTAGATCTAAGCGGAATCAGTAGAGGCGAATTGAGTGCGCCTTTGAAGTTCAGACTCTGGACTCTTCAAGAATCTCAGCGGCTTTAGCCCTGAGAGTTTCAACCTCTATATATCCCTCTACCCATTCCATCTCCTCAGAACCGGGCAAAAAACAGTCCTTTGCTTCCTCAACTTGCTGCGCTAATATAGCATTGCGTTCCGCTACTGGCAGATGAAGTAAAGCACGCAATGCTATAGTTTGATGTTCGGCGGAATGGGCAGCATTCGCGATCGCTTTTAGCGATTCTATCTTTTGGGATTCATTATTAATTTGTTGCACTGTCAATAACGCCTCAGCAAATTCTCCTGCTTTTATTTGAGTTAATACTATTGATAAACCCGCATAATTTTCGATTTCCGAGTCAGCGAGCGAGCTTTTACTCTCCTTCATGCAATAGTCTCCTACTACCTATTTGACAAATTCAATTCAATTATAGCTAGAACAGTTATATCTCTCATTATTCCCCTAACTCTTCTTCCAAAATAGATACATCAGTAGCTTTTTTCTTTCGCTTAGTAGTCCGCTCATTCTGACCACCTTTTCTTAATCCTACTGCAATTTTACTATGTTTTTCAATCTGACTCATCACTTGTTTTGCCCTACTAATCACCGATGCTGGTAAACCCGCCAAACGTCCAGCTTCAATCCCATAAGACTTATCAGCACCTCCCGGTTGAACTTGGTGCAAAAAGATAATTTGGTCTGGCATTTCCTTTACCGTCACTTGATAATTGGCAACATTATCCAAAATCGAAGCCAACTCATTTAATTCGTGATAGTGAGTAGCAAAAATAGTTCTAGCTTTAATTTCATTTGCCAAATATTCTGCTACCGCCCAAGCAATGGAAAGACCATCAAAAGTTGCCGTACCGCGCCCAATTTCATCCAAAAGAACAAGAGACTTAGCCGTAGCGTGATTGAGAATATTCGCCGTCTCATTCATTTCTACCATAAAAGTAGATTGTCCGGTCGCCAAATCGTCCACTGCACCGACACGGGTAAAAATGCGATCGCATATTCCCAGCATAGCCGACTTAGCAGGCACAAAACCCCCCACCTGGGCCATCAACTGAATCAACCCAACCTGCCTTAAATAACAACTCTTCCCACTCGCATTCGGCCCAGTTAAAATAATCAAATCCGGTCGGTCATTTGTCAGTTGTTCGTTGTCAGTTGTTTTGCTTGCTACTGACAACTGACTACTGACCCCTGACTCTTGACCCAACCAACTCGAATTAGGCACAAAAAACCCCGATGGCAGAGATTGTTCAACAACAGGATGACGCCCATCAATAATAGTAACTTCCCGACCTTCCACCATATTAGGGCGGCAATAACCCTGATGAACTGCCATCTCTGCCAAACCGCACAAAACATCAGCAGCAGCAACAGCGCGAGAAATATTGCGAATTATTTCCCCCTGTTCCGCCACTTCTGCCCTTAAACCGACAAAAATCTCGTATTCCAGCCGATTCAGATCGTCACGCGCTGTCAAAATTCGCGCTTCTCGTTCCTTTAACTCCGGCGTGATGTAACGTTCCTCATTAGTCAGAGTTTGTTTGCGGACATAGTTATTTGGAACTTGATCTGCTTTGGAACGAGAGATACTGATATAATAACCAAATGATTTGGTGTAACCTACCTTCAGGTTAGAAATACCAGTTCGTGTTTTCTCTGTTGCTTCTAAATTAGCAAGCCATTTGCGATCGTCTTCTGCCCCAAGACGCATTTCATCTAGTTCGGGACTTATTCCCTCTCGAATCAATCCCCCATCAGTAAGATGAATGGGAGGAGATTCTACTAGATTGGTGTGCAGTCTCTGTGCCAACTGTTCCAAAATTGGTGGCACTTTTTGCAAAGTTCTCAGATATGGAGAACGAACATCAGCTACTAATTTAGCTAATTCTGGTAAGCGGGAGAGAGAATCAGCTAAAGCGACCAAATCTCTGGCGCTAGCAGTTCCCGAACCAGCACGACCTGTCAGCCTTTCTAAATCGTAAATCTGGCGCAGCAGTTGTCGCAAGTCTTGGCGAAGAGAGGTATTTTCTACTAATTCTTGAATAGTATCTTGTCTGGCTCGAATACCTTTAATATCTAATAAGGGTTGTAATAACCAGCGACGCAAGGCACGTCCCCCCATTGCGGTACTGGTTTTATCTATAGCCCACAACAGCGAACCGTGATACGTGCCATCTCTTACTGTTTGAGTAATTTCGAGGTTGCGGCGAGTTTGGTGATCGACGATTAAGTAGTCTGTGAGGCTGTAGGTGCGTAGTAATTGGAGAGGAACTGGATTGCTTTTTTGGGTGTCTTCCAGATATTGCAGCAACCCACCAGCCGCACGAACGGCAAGGGGGAGATGTTCGCAACCGAAACCTTCGAGCGATCGCACTTTAAATTTTTCCACCAATCGCTGCTTTGCCTCACCTAAAGTGAAGGGAGTTTGCGATCGAAAAGCATAACAAAATGATAGCGGCAAACACTCTGGCAAATACTCTGATTTTTCACCTGGTCGCAGCAAACCGCCCAAATCTGGAGCATTAGTTGGCACCAGCACTTCTGAAGGCTGCAAGCGCATTAATTCCTGCGATAAATGCTCTAAATTGTCCGATCGAGTTGTGAGGAATTCGCCTGTTGAAATATCTGCATAAGCTAAACCCCAATGATTGCCAGCAATCACAACAGCTGCTAAAAAGTTATTGCGCCTAGCATTCAGCATCCCCTCTTCCAACAAAGTACCGGGTGTGAGAACCCGCGTTACTTCCCGCTTCACCAAACCTACTGCATCGGCGGAGTCTTCAACTTGATCGCAAATAACAACTGCATACCCTTTTTCCACCAGCTGGGTAGTGTAGCGTTCCCAGGCGTGGTGCGGCACACCAGTCATCGGCACTCTACCGACTTCGCCAGCGTGTTTGCTGGTGAGGACGAGTTCTAGTTCCCGCGATACGGTGATGGCATCTTGGAAAAAAGTTTCAAAGAAATCTCCCACCCGATACAGCAACAGCGCATTAGGATATTTATCCTTCACCTCAACATAATGGTGGTACATTTTGCTGAGTTTGTCTCTATCCAGCAGTCGGCAATCAGCGTTTGGGATATTGGATTGATGGGAATTAGCAGCGGTGGGGGTTTTCGGGGTAGATGTGGAGTAAGTCATAGATGCGCTGGCTAGAGGCATAAACCTTTATTGACTTTACCACAATGGTTTTTATATCTTGTTAAATAAAAAAATACGCGCTATTGCTGGGAGAAACCTCACCCCCCCAACCCCCCTCTCCTCCAGAGGAGAGGGGGGAGTATTTCTCCCCTCTCCTCCAGAGGGGAGGGGCTGGGGGTGGGGTTCCACTGTCCCGGCGAATGACTGGTAGCCTAAAAAAATACGCGCTATTGCCAGAAGGTTGCCCCTTCGTAAATACCCCAGGACTAGACTGCTCAACTCCAGCGTAGTACAGGTAGTATTGCTCATTAGTTTCTAGGAAACCAAACCGTAATAGCAATACTACCTGTACTACGCACAGTAAAGAGCGGGCTAGTGATGCGTGAGCGGACTAAGCGCATGGACAGCGATCCACTGCCCGGATTGCAAGGCTGTTGGGCCTTCTGGCGTAGGGCGTAAAGGAATTACCTGCTTTGGCGTTGGTGCTGAGTTTTCAGTGCCAAAATGTGTTCGCAGGGGCCTTTGAACAACTTGTTTTGGGAATGCCAATTGCAGGTACATTCTGCCTGAATTATACGACTATCTGAGTCGATCGTCAAAGAGGGATTGTAAATTTTTCCTTTATCCTGGACACTCCCTTGCAAAATCAGCACTTCAGACGCATCGCCAGTGCAGGAAGTCACTCGCACCGCATTCTGACTCAAGAAGCGAGATGCCTTTTCTTCGCGATCGTTCGCAAAACGTAACTTATCCATCGGTAACGGTTCCCGACTGAGTTCTCGCACCCGGTACACTTGCTTGTTTAAGTCATAAATAGCACGGCCTGCTTGCGTGTAAGCACTGAGAGCGCTCAGAACTACAGAACGGTCTACATTAAGCCGATTGGCGATAAAATCGGGGGTTTGTAACCAATCCCGCTTAAGCATCTCGAAAATAGACAGTTTTGTGATGGTGTCTACCTCGGTGCGGGATGTCATGAGGTCAAAATTGCCCGATCGCGACCAGTCGTTCGCAGTCCATCCCGATAAGCCCAGTGTGAAGGACATATCGCCCAAATCTGCTACGTAGAATGAAGGCATACCTGTGCCGAGAAGGTGGACGGTGAATTTTTTGGCGACGGGGATGAGACGTTCCAGGATATGCAGGCGGCGGCGTCCCCAGACGCGAATTACCTGTTCTGAAGTGCCGGTGTAAGGCGATCGCGGACAAACCACTTCGATATCCCACGGCTCAAACACCACCCGCACAGGCTGACCTGGTGTAAGATGATACCGCATACTGCGTGGCCCTTGCTTTTCCTTGTGGCGACGCAAAACCAAACACATATTGTGAATATCCATCGGGTGCAAATCGAACCTTGTCGCCGGTAAAGACATTGCGGAACTTACTTGCAAAAATCCTCTTACCCAGCTATCCGGTAAATCGATTTTGACTTCTTTGAAAGCTTCTTCGTTAGTAGTTTTAACTTCAAAACCTGACGGATCTACTTCTAATCTGGTAGTCTTGTAATTGCGAATTTTCTGAAATTCGTTATATAAGTCGTGGGAGTAGTCGATGTTAGTTGTACCGCAGGCGAATTCGTCGATGTTTTTGAAGACTTCGTAACTCGCGCCGAGACGCCCATAACTCGATTCATCGACGCTGAAGCACTCAAAAAATATCTCGTCGGGATGAACTGTAATGACTGGATCGAAGAGAAATAAAATATCTAGTTGTTTTTGCCAAGCGTATTGGTGGAAGTTATTTCTGGCATCGTAATATGGTTTGAGACGCTGGTAACTGTTGTTGTTAAGTTCTTTCAGTTCGTCTCCCAGTTCCTTCATGCGGTTAGCAACTTCTTGTTTTTGGACAGCTACCAATTGCCAGTCAATTTGCAACTGTTTCGCCGCCCATTCTTTGTAAGCGGTTTTGTCTTTTGGTTTGAACCGCCCATCGGAAACGACGACATCATGTAAGGCGCTGATTGCTTCGCGAAATGCGATGTTCTGACGCAGTTCGCCGATGAAAAAAGTGGGTTCGCGCTTGGTGTCGGGGGAGAAGGACATCTGAGTGCGATCGGCCCTGTCAATTACAGCGGTACTTCCTTTGTAGGCGTAGTTTACTTCCATAATTTGTTATTCCCTTGATTGTTATTTTAAGCAACCTGAAGTAGCTTTCCAAATGTTATAGGTTCTGGGAGAGGTTTGCCGTCTTCTAATGATGATTCTACTAAAATTTCTAGCACCTCTTGGGCATTTTTGAGCGCTTCTTCATAGGTATCTCCATCTGTGTGGCAGAATTCTCCCCATTCAGGAAGACTGACGACATAACATTTATCTTCATCTGACCATTGAATTATTATGGTATGGCGATAATTCATTCTCCCTCTTCCTCCTGCTGTCCTTGAATTTGTTAGTTTTTTTTACCGCAGATGAAGACAGATGAACGCAGATGAACGCAGATAAGATTTTTATCGGCGTTTATCTGCGCTTCTGATTTCCGAGATTGGTTTTACCTGAATTGGTAAGGAAATATGGGGATATGTTTTTTTGATTTTCACCATACTTTCGATCGCTGTCGCTTTATCGCCTATTGCCATAGTAGCAGATTGGCGGGTGAGTATTTCCGCTACTATCAATGCAGCTTCCTCAGTCTTTTGCGCTTCTTTATCCAAAAAAGCGAAGATGCGCTTTTTGGCAACGCGACTCCGATTTACTCGCGATAATACACTTATAAAGTATGGCATCAACTCTTGCAATCGTTCGGGATTATTAACTGAGTATGTTTCCAGATAGTTAGTGGCGAATAACTGCATATCTGTTGACGGATGTTCGCTGAATTTCAGCAGATATTCTTGTCCATTCGCTTCTTTGAAATGGCGAATGACTAAATTGCGACCAAAACTGCGGACATCTTCACGAACACTATCACAGAGGGTAATTAAAACGCTGGGTGTCAAATCTTCAGCGGTGAAGAATGTACTAAATAACCTCACCCCAAATTCTCGCGAATCATCCCATTTACATTCAACTATCCTTACTGCGGATAACATTTCTTCTTCGTTTCCACGCAGGCGATTGAGGTTATGCAGAAACATTTCTCGCGCTGCTTCTCGTACAGACAAGATTTCGTTATCCGCAAGTTTGACTATCTCTATTGTCTCAAAATCATTAGCCCAATTTTCCTGATTTGCACTAAGCACATAACCAGCTAATTCTTGAGAAGCTGAAGATTTGGCTTTCAGCAATCTCAATGCTGTATCTTTGGTTACACCCGTCATCCATCCCGGCAAGTCTTCTTTCAGCAAACGCACGATCGCAGCGTGGATACCTTCCTTTGCTTCCGGTGTCATCAAAATATCGATCGTCGCTGTTGCCAATCTGGCGGCAAAGTCGGGGTAATCTGCCGAAAGTCGCCGCACGGTTGGGCGAATCGCATTACGTATATCTGCTAGTTCGTGAGTTAACATTGTTACTAGCAGCGATGATTGACTCAACAGCGTGGGGTCGGGAAGTTGACCGAATATCCGAATGCCAATTCCGCGTACAGATTCGTGGGGAGATGCTATTAAAGAATCGATTAATCCTGGCGGCAAATCTGCGGCAGGGATTTCGTGATTTAATAGAATACGAGTGCCGAATTCTTGAATTTCAACTAGAGGATGTTCTAGTAAGTCGCGGATCACGGACATTCCCAAGGTGCGTAGTTGGAGAGTAAAGCAAGTTAGGAGAGTTTCGGTTATATCTTTGGCTTTTTCGACAATATTGTCTTGGTAAGTTGGGTTGATATCCGATTTAGTAGGTAATTCTAGTAGTTCGGTGATGATTCGCGCAATCAGTAACTTTCCTACATTATCGCTGAAGGTTGAGGAACTCAGGAGTCGGCGTGCAAATTGTCGGGTATCGGGATAGCAACTGGTGACTAAAACGGTGATAAAATTGATGTCGGAAAGGTAGCGATCGCGTCCTTCTTCAATCCACTGATAAGCCTCCGATCGCGCTTCCGCAACTATACAATTTACCACAGCTGTAACCAACTCTCGCTGAGGTTCGGCAGAATTATATAAATTCCGCGCAATTTCAAACCCAAATCGTGCAGTCACATCATAAACTTTATTCAGCAGCTTGATTACAGTATCTACATCTAATTCAGCGCAAAACTGCGGACACCCACGCAATGCTTTAACTGCAAAATGATGAACTGGACTACAACTGCTTTCCAAAAGCAAACGCAAAAGTTCATCTGGTTGTTGTTGCCAAAGTTCGGGAAAAGCTTCTTCTCGCACATCTGGTTCTGCATCTCCCGGTTTGTAGGAATCGCGACAACGCCACGCTGTTGAATTCTCCTTTAGTTCGTAGCGCGGACTATTTTCGTAAAGGATATGATTAAATGTTAAATAGCCTGCGTAACTATCCCAGTTGCGGGGGTACGAAATGCGCTTCCAGTTATTAGCGCGATCGTATCTATATATTGTATTTTCTCGAACTGGTTCTGCATCCGCATTTGAATGCTGAAGTAGGACACCCACAGCCATTTTTACATAATTGCGATCGCATAATTCACCCAACTGCCGAAGCGTGTGCCAAGTTCGCCGCCGCAGATAATTGCGAGTATTCGTACTATAAGCAATCCTTGAGTTAGGACGCTTTAGTTCTTCTTCAATTTGATTGCCAGTATGTTCATTGCGCCTTGTTGCCGGGTTATAATTATAGGCGTTCTTCATTAAGTACCCTCCTTCTGGAAGGCTTACATAATAACTGTTACTACGGAACCTCGCCTCTGTTTTTTCAAATCGATAGGTAAGGATACCAAATACTTCGGCATCTTGCCGATATTCAGCCATTTTGAAAATGTGCCGATATCGCTGAAAGGCATTTGGTAGAAACCACCCAGCGTGCAATATTTCTAAGAGTGCTGGACGAACATACTCGTTATCGATTTGATAAATGATATCGAGGACGGCAAAACGCTGGTAATCTTTAGTAACCAGCGAAATAACTGGTGGTGAAGAAGATTCTAAAAGGCGATATTCCAGATACTCGCGTAAAGCATTAGAAAATTCATCTGCGGAACCATTTCTCGCTTTTTCGCGCAACTCGGTTGGCAATTCTGCTATTTTTTCAGTACGCAATCTTGTTTTTGTCGCTTCATCGGAAAGTTTGAGTAAAGCTTCCCATGTAATGCGGCGAACAAAGTCGGGTGTAGAGGTATTTTCATATAACTGTGTGAGGGTTGGTGAAATTTCGCGATCGCCACACCAACCCAAAGACCATACAATACAGTAATCTCTCAGAGCGTCGCCAGTACCGATGAGTGGGAGAAGTAAAGGGACAGCTTCATTGATTTTCAGTTCGCCTGCACGCCAGATTGCCCGTTCTAGAGGCCATTTCGTTGTATTTTGGCTGGCAAGACGGTTTAAAATAGCCTGTCTGCGTGCGTCTGGGGAAGTCTCCCGAACTGCTGTTGGTGCAGGGGTGGGACTCGCAGGCGAGGTGCTGACATCCCGATAACCTTTGTTGACCTTTTCCGCAACTAACTTGTCGAAGATTTTTTGTGCTTGGACTAATGGGACAGCTTGTTCTGTTTTCACACCTTCTTTAAGGTTGCTACCCCGGCGTCCATAGCGGAAGTTGACCGCGTATCGGTCTTCACCAGTTTGACACAAATCGACTTCGTACACTTTGTCTGAACTTCCTTCCTGGTAGTGGAGGGTGGTTCGTTTGATTAGTTGCATGGTAGTTACCGCCTGGAAATTGCGATCGCAAACCTCATTTCTTTAGTTTGCCATATTTTGAGGAAACATAGACTGTGAGATTAAGTGCAGTTTATCTATAATAATAGATTGCTCGGTCGCTTGACCTGGTAAAATCTGAATGTTAAACTTATAAGATAAGTTTAGAGTAAAGTGTGTCAAAAATTCCCACGCCAGAACAGAAAACACAATGCTTCAATTTATCTGTGTGGTTCAGCAAGCTGTATTTGCCGATCAACATAGTGCGGATAGATGATCGCACAGGCAATATTTTCTTTTTGGCTGGTGAGGAAAATATCATTGAGATATACCCTAACGGCAGATGGAGGTATGTAGAATGAGCAGACCTAACTTCAAAGCAATGAGTCAGAAAGATTTGCACGCTTATGTTCTTGCTCACCGAGATGACCAAGAAGCCTTTTATGCCTATGTAGACATATTACACGCAGAAGCTACCTGGATCGAGATGCCACCATTAGAATCAGCAGAAGATTTAGAGAATTATCCTGAGTTTATCGAACATCTTCGCAAAAGTTCCGAACCACGCGATAAAGCAGTTTAACAAATCTAATCTAACTAATTATTTTGTCTTCTGGATACGATCGGATCTTCAACAGAATCAGGAGTAGGTTCTGGAACTAGAATAACTACTTCGACAGTTTCTCCCACCGAAAGGCTGGGAGATTGAATTTCAATTCTATTTCCTGGCAAAACTTTTGCCGTTATATATAAAGTTGATTTCACGACTACTCCGAAGCCCTTGATTCTAGACCCTTCTTCCCCTAGCCCCTAGCCCCTAGCCCCTAGCCCCTAGCCCCTAGCTATAGATAGGTTTGCCTGTGTTCCCAGGTGGAACCTGGGAACCAGAGAAACTAGAAAACCCTATGTGGCGATCGCGCAACTCCTAAACTTACGACAACCTTTAACTTGCGGCTAAACTCTCCACGCTGAGAGGTACTAACTCTCCGTGGCCCGTGAGTCCCAGGAACATAGGTTCTTGTGGTCGGATAAACTGGCCTGTGAGGACGCAACGTTCTTCGCGTTCCGCTGTAGCTGGAATACTTGCCCGAATGTCAGATCTCGAAAACTGGGGTTTATAGCCACCCGATTTCTGTTGGACGTAATTCCACAGGACTTCGCGAATCAGCGCTTGATAGCCTTGGTTGCCAGCCAAGTCTTTGAGTCTATCTTTTAAGTCTCGTTCCAAGCGTATGCTGGTAACGTCCATGTCGGTGGTGGCGGTACGGGTTAAGGCGTGCATAATTTTTCTCCAGATGGGTGGACAAATCTATAATACAAGTGTAGTATTTTAAAAGTAAGATTTAAAATTTACAGCCTTCAACAATTACTCCTGTGAAAAACCAACAGTCCCTTTCCACTCAAATGCCCCCGGCCAATCGCTTCGGCGTTGGTAGAAGTGCCTCATGGCGCTTAGGCGGGGCTATTGGTGTGGATGGCCTGTTTAGGGTGATCTATGGTTTAGGAGAACAAGGAACAGAGATAGAAGACGATTTTTCGATCGGCAATCATCGGCCCAATCTAGCCGGAGATCCAATTAAACGAAGCGGGAGGTACAGACTAAGAGTAACTGTACCTATATAGGACAAGAAGACCCCAAAGCCTTCCAATCCCCGCTTCTAACCAAACAGAGGCGGGGGTTTTTGTATAAGGAGTGAAGTCGTGACGATCGCATCGCAACCTCATAGGCGTAACCCAACTGATGTCTTAACTCAATCGGTAGTAGTTTTTTCCAAGAACTACCTGCCAATGAGTCGAATCAATATCAAGCGTGCAATTGTTTTGCTGGTGAGTGGGAAGGCGGAACCGCTGACTCATACGGAGGAGAAAGGATGGCAAGTGCGATCGCCTTCTGTGGTGTTCGACGTGCCAAAACAGATCCGTCTGACTTTCCCTGGTAACGAAAGGCTGTGGAATGTGCCGCCGGTGAATCGGCGTGAGGTTCTGCGGCGCGATCGTTACACCTGCCAATACTGCGGTAGCACCAAAAATTTAACGCTAGATCACGTAATTCCTCGGTCAAAAGGCGGAAAACACAGTTGGGATAACGTAGTTACTGCCTGCGAGAGGTGTAATTCTCGGAAAGGCGATCGCACTCCTGTACAAGCCGGAATGCCACTCCGTACCCAACCGAAAGCACCGATGCACCCAGTTGTCACTTTTGCCGAACAGTTCTGGCGCGAACAACAGCAAGAAAATCTGGAGTAGCGGGAGATACCCGAATCATGCTGAAACTCACTTACACCGAAAATAGCTTTCAATTAGAGCGTCTGGCTCAATTTGTCGAAGATTGGGTCACGGCAAGAGTGATTCTGTCGCTGCGAGCTGGTTGGCATATCTGTGTCGAACCTAGCACGGCTTCGTTTTTGCTGCCTGCCGACTTACCAGGGATCGATCGTCTGGAAGCTGAAGCGCGGCGCGAAGACTCTGAAATCATCTCTCTATGTGCTGGCGATGCAGAATATGTCGAAGTCAGCTTGCACGGAACTTGGGTTTCGGCGGGTACTGACAAAGATGAAGGCGTGTTCGTCGTTTCGATGAGCGATCGAACGGAGTTCTTCCTGTTCAAACTCTGGCAAGAATCTCAAATCGGAGCTTCTTGCGTGAGTGAATAAAATGAATTTGTGGGGTGGGCATCTTGCCCGCCCTTTTTTTTAGCAATTGTATAGACATTTGCCCGATAATATTTCAGAATCATAGTATGTCATAGCCACACAGATAAAACCGCACTCTATTAATTATGTCTGCTAGTAACAATACCAAAGAAAGCGGAATCGATCTCAGACTGAGCCAAGAACAAAAAAAGACCCTAGAAAAAGCAGCAGCTTTAATGGGACTAAGTGTAAGTTCCTACGTGCTTTCTCATTCCTTAGCAGCCGCCAACAAAGATATTGGCACTCACGAAACACTGGTTTTGTCCGAGCAGGACAGAGATCTTTTTTTGTTGCTCTTAGAGAATCCCCCTGAACCTTGCGAAGCTCTAAAATCTGCCATGCAGGAATATCAAGATCAATACGAAAAGAGATAATCAGTGGAATGGATTTTTCAACCGCTAGATAGCAGTCTAGATAAAGATGCTTTCGACTGCGGAGTTCCAAAATTAAACGAATATCTAAAGCAATACGCTGGACAAAATGATAAAAAAGGTATTGCCAAAACTTTTATTGCTATTCTCCCAGAAGGCGGCAATCAAATTTATGGTTATTACAGCGTTAGTATGTCCAGTATTGAGTTTGACTCTGTTAATGAAAATATCAGAAAAAGATTGCCTCGTTATCCTGTTCCAGCTATGCTAATTGGACAGATGGCTGTAGATAAATCAATGCAAGGCAGAGGTTTAGGAGAAAAATTGTTAATGGATGCTCTCAGTAGAGCAGTTCGCCTAGCAGAAGAAGTGGGAATTTTTGCTGTTAGAGTTGATGCTTCAGACAATCAGGCAAAGCAGTTTTATCTGAAATATGGTTTTGTTCCTCTGCTGGATGAAGAACTATCACTTTTACTGCCAATGACGACTATAGTAAAGAGCCGTCGTCAAGTTTGAAGCATTTTAGCGCAATGCTTATGACGAAGAAAAGTGGAAGAAATGAACCAAAATTGCGGTACTCAACATCTCAGTAGTCTGCTGAAACCAACTTATTTCCTATAAGCGCGTAGGGACACCTCGTTCCTGATTTACATATTCTTGAGCATCAATACCTTTCCAAATTTCCTTACCCAATCCTTCCAACTCCAGAATACTACGCCTTGGTCTAGCCATAACTTTATGACGAGCTACTGATATCAAATCGTTTATCAGTTTCAGTTGCTCCTCTGGAGTGAGTTCTCTTGCTTGTTTCAAGACCTCTGTATAGTTAGACATCGACTGTCTCCTGCGATCGCTTTGTCCTGAATTTAACATACATAAATTTCATCGCTGCTACAACTAATGTTGTGAAAGCGATGTCACCAGAACCGCACAACACCTAGATAGGCATTAATCTGGAGGAATGCGATCGCGACTTCCGCTGAGATCCGGTGAAACGCGATCGTATTTACGTGAAAACGCACCCGCAACAGATCCTGTCAGCTTCCAAATTCCCCAAACTCGTTTTTTACAGGTTTTCGGCGGTAATTGACCGCAAACCTCTTTGGGTGACCAAAAATGGTCGTTAAAGTCGTAGTATCCCATAATATATCCTCCAAGCTTTCTAATTCTAGACCTCTCAAAAGTAAGAATTTTTCCTACTTTTGTTTTTAAATGTTGAACAAGATTTGCACTTAAAGAAAGAGCGCTATGTAACAAATTCCGCATTTTTTGGACTCTTTTTTGCTCCAAAGCCCTAAATAGGAAATTTCATCCCCCCAAGGTATGATCCCCAAGGATCGGCAAAATCAATTCAATGGGAATTTTAATACTTTTTGGTGACAAATCCGCCTCTTACTGGGCAAAAACCTTTAAAATGCTGAGCTTCGCCGTTTCAAATCCTATTAATTTTTCCTTGATAAGCTCGATCGCAAACGCTGATAGCGCAGCGTTCAGAATCTCGATCTCTTCATCACCACCCGCACATACCATAATTATAAAAATATTACTCCTAAATTAAATGCGAATTTACACTGAATTAAACAACTCAGTATTATCAACAAGTACTCACAGTGAGTTATAGCTGCAATTTAACAATTATCTGATTTTTTAAGGGATCGCCCTACCCGATCGCCTATTCGGCCCTGTCCCACCGCGCGATCGCCCACTTTCTCAACTTACCCTACTTCTTATATATAGCAACCGATGAGTCGGTTAGGACATTCTCAATTCCTGAAACCCTTGATTCTAGAACCTTCTTCCCCTAGCCCCTAGCTATATATAGTGCGATCGCCCTACCAACCTATTGCCCCACTCCCTTGTAGTATCCCTCAGTATCGTCAGAACCCTCTCGTGAAACCAGATTGGGACTAAAGCTTGCCTTCTTGTAGTGTGCCGCAACCATATCGATCCGCCATCCCTTACCCTGGAATCCTTGCCATTAGTGCCTTATAGCCAACAGCAGCACTTTCCTAAAAAAAGTTTTCCCCAAACCCTTGACACTTTGTAGTATGTTATGTAGTATAAATATATGGCGAGGGAGAAAGAGCCAAAAGCTTCACCCCAAGCCCAACCGAACCTTGAAAACTAAATAATTCACCCATTTCATTGTTTAAGCAAAAAAGTTAACAGTGGAGGTAGAAAATACCTAACTGGAACAAGTGCGGTTAGCTTGTTTTCTGAACCAGCAACTTAATTTAATCTCTTATTAAGTAGTTGATTCATAAAAGATAGTCTGATGCCAAAAGATTTAAGCTCAGTGAAAGCAAAGGTCATCCAACTGCGAGTGAAAAAACACCTATCACTTAGGGAAATTCACCAGCAAACTGGAGTGCCGAAAGGAACACTGAGTAATTGGTTGAAACCATATCCTCTCCCAGAGGAGATCGGGGAAGCCAAACAAGCTGTTGCTGATGAAAAGCTGCAAAACTACATTAAAACTGTACGCAAGCGTCAGAGGCCAACAGAGTCTAAATTATACAAGGCATTAGGCGATCGCAAGATAACCCCACATCAAAAGAGCAGTATCGCTGAAACTGCGGCATAAACTGCTCGATTTATGAGACTGTAACTCAGCGGTCTAGAGTGCCTGTCTGTCTAACAGGAAGTCGCGGGTTCAAATCCCGTCAGTCTCGCTTAAATAGTCCCGTAGGCGAATTGGTTTAAGCCGTCACCCTCTCAAGGTGAAGATTGCGAGTTCAAACCTCGTCGGGACTACCAAATGGTCAGGTCGCCAAGTTGGTAAGGCGTCGGTCTGCAAAACCGACTAGCGTGGGTTCAAATCCCACTCTGACCTTGGCGTGACATAGCAGCGTAGCTTAATGGCAAAGTCCCAAGCTCATACCTTGGTTAATGCGGGTTCAAGTCCCGCCGCTGCAACCAAATGCAGGGATGGTGTAACGGCAACATCTCGATCTCCAAAATCGATGTTCTAGGTTCAAATCCTAGTCTCTGCGTTCTACTGCGTGTCCTCATCCGGGAAGCTTACATACTGGATAACGGTTGCAAAACCGAAGTAGGTTCGATTCCTACAACCTCCGCCAAAATTTGGAGGTTAATAAAAAAGCTTTTCAAACTTGCACGCAGTTGAAATCCACTACAGTGCTGTACGCAAATGGCTTAAGCGACGTGCCTTTCAAGCTCGTGATTGCGGGTTCGAGTCCCGTCAGCACTATCAAAATTTGGGTTGGCTCACCTATTGGTGTAGGTATCTGTCTGTAAAACAGTAGCTTAAAGCGTTGCAAGTTCAAATCTTGCCCGACCCATTTTGGAGAGGTGGCCGAGAGGCTTATGGCACTTTCCTGCTAAGAAAGAGCGGTTTAAAACCCGTCGAGGGTTCAAATCCCTCCCTCTCCGTTTATCCCCCGGTAGCTCAGTTGGTAGCAGCGCTTGTTTGAAGCACAAGAGGTCGTCAGTTCGATACTGACCTGGGGGACTGGCATTGCCTCATAGCTCAATGGCAGAGCAAGCGGCTGTTAACCGCGAGGTTGTAGGTTCAAGTCCTACTGAGGCAGCCATTTATTTATTGCCGGGTAGACGAATCGGAAAAGTCCCCTATCTCTGAAATAGGAGTTATGCAGGTTCAAGCCCTGCCCCGGCAGCCAATATTGGGAAGTACGCAAATAGGTAAAGCGACTTGATTTTGGATCAAGTGTTTGAGGGTTCGATTCCTTCCTTCCCAGCTTTTGCTCCTGTAGCCCAACTGGAAGAGGCCGCTACCTCAAAAGTAGTGCGTTGTGTCAGTTCAAATCTGACCAGGAGTACCAAAGTTCGCTCTTGTGGCGCAATTGGCAGACGCGGCAGCCTTAAAATCTGTTTTTAAATTGTGGGTTCGAGTCCCACCGAGAGCATAAACGGGGTGTAGCGCAGCTTGGTTTAGCGCGTCTGCTTTGGGAGCAGAATGTCGCAGGTTCAAATCCTGCCACCCCGATTTACCCCTGTGATGTAATTGGCAAACATCACTTGTCGAGAACGAGTGTTTTGGAGGTTCAAATCCTCTCAGGGGTACTTGGGTCGTTGGCAGAGCGGATATGCGGCTGCCTTTTAAGCAGACTGATCCAGGTTCAACCCCTGGGCGAACCACCAAATATGGCATATCAAGAATGGTTTATGCAGGAATGGGTGTTGACAGCATTTCAAAAGAAATTGAAAAGTGTGAAGTTCGATGCGCTAACTGTCATCGAAGGGCAACTGCAAAGCGTAGTGGATGGAATATAAGAACCTTGAGTCTGATGCCTTGGGCTATTAGCTAAGTGATAAAGCAGTCGCCTCTTAAGCGAAAGATGCGTAGGTTCGCTCCCTACATAGCTCACTTAATCAGGCTGATCCAGGTTCAACCCCTGTAGCGCCCATTGAATTCTACTACTTGAATTCAATATGGTTGATTTGTCATAATTAGAAGAAGGAAGTGAAAATGTCTAGAATGCGATCGCAATTCCGAAATCTGCCAAACGATGACTTTCAAAGTTGTGTCAAAACAAACACTGCCCTGCGAACTCTGTGAAAGAGAGATGGAACGTTTAACCGCCCATCACCTCATTCCCAGACAAAGCACCAAACGCCAGAAAGTAGAAACAAGCCCAACGATCGATATTTGTTCGGCTTGCCATCGTCAAATCCATGCTTTATTTGATAACAAGTATCTTGCCAAAGAACTAAATACCCTGAAAAAGCTGAGAAATGAACCTCAGATGCAGAAATTCCTTGCTTGGATCAAGAAACAAGATCCGGGTAAGCGGGTAACAGTTCATCGGCAAAAATAAGAAATATTTCGCTTAATTGAATTGATTTAAAGAAGGATAAAAGATAAATTTTTAATCCTTTATCCTTCATACTTTACACTTTTCTGCCCTTGTAGCCCAACAGGAAGAGGTGCCTCGCTTAGAACGAGGAGGTTACTGGTTCAAATCCAGTCAGGGGCATTGGTGCCAACGCGGGGATGGAGCAAAGGCGGCTCATCAGGTTCATACCCTGAATATCAGACAGGTTCAATTCCTGCCCCTGCCACCAAATTGCAGGTGTGGTGTCAATGGCAACACAGCAGTCTTGTAAACTGCCTATGCGAGTTCAAATCTCGCCTCCTGCTCCAGTATGCGGATATGGTGCAACGGTAGCATCTGAGTCTTCCAAACTCGCGATACGGGTTCGAGTCCCGTTATCCGCTTTGACAATTTGCGGGTGTGATGTAATGGCTAGCATCTGAGTGCGCCACACTCAGCGCATGGGTTCGAGTCCCATCATCCGCTTCCGCAGTCCTGTAGCTCAACGGTAGAGCATTTGCCTTACAAGCAAGTTGTTGCAAGTTCAAATCTTGTCAGGACTACCAAATATGGGAGTGTAGCTCAATTGGATTAGAGCGCCGCGCTATGCGCTACCGCGCACGCTTCGCGAACGGACGTGGATGTTGTGGGTTCAAGTCCTGCCACTCTCGCTAAATGCCTCCATAGCTCAGGGGACAGAGCAGCACTCTTCTAAAGTGATTGTCCCAGGTTCAAATCCTGGTGGAGGCGTTATTCCAATACTTTTTGATCAAGGAGGTGTGTTAAATTCACTTACTAATTTTTACTAAATTGGATGCGTTCGCTCTTCGTGCCGTAGGCATATCGCATTTTACAGCGTGCCCTAACTTCCGAGAGCTTACATACTTTAGTACGAGAGGAAAAGTAACACTGTCAAAAAGCAGTGGGCGTGTGCAAACGGGGAGTGCAAAGAACCCGATAGGTGGGCTTGGAGGTAGCCATCCTTTAAAGAGTGTGTAACAACTCATCGGCGGAGTCCCTCTAGTAGCTGAGAAAACGCAAAATGCTCTGGTAACTTGCACGCTATTTTATCCTAAAGTGCGAACGCATTCAAAACACAAAAATGGGTCTGTAGCTTAATTGGTAAAGCGTCTACCTTGCAAGTAGAAAGATGTCAGTTCAATTCTGACCAGTATCCACCAAAAATGGGGTCATAGCTCAATTGGCAGAGCGCTTGCCTTGCACGCAAGAAGTTAGGAGTTCGATTCTCCTTGACTCCACTGATGGTGTCTGAAGCCAAAGTGGTGGCGGCGCTTGTTTGTGAAGCAAGTAATAGCGGGTTCAACTCCTGTCAGACACCCTTGAATGGAAGCTGCTGCCGAGAGGACGGCAACCTGTCTCGAAAACAGGAGTGCAGTTAACAACTGTAGAGGTTCGACTCCTCCAGTTTCCGTTTTCAAATATGGAAGATGCCGCTGAATGGACGGCAACTGGTCTTGAAAACCAGGGCTGGGTAACACCTGGGGGTTCGATTCCTCCATCTTCCTTTATCCACCGGAAGCCGAGAAGCGAGGCACTGTGCTGATAACGCAGAGGTAGAAGGGGCAGTACCTTCCCGGTGGATTAATATAATCGCGTTATGGGGAGGTCGCCTAAATTGGAATGGCACCGTAGAAACTAGGGAAACGGTTCTCAAAAGGACGACTGGGTTTGCCGAGTAGGGTAAAAAGTTGCTTCGCGACGTTCCCTGAAACCGCAAACGGGCAACGGGTTGCGGAGGCACTGAAAGGAATTAATAGTCCGAGATGGGGGTAGTTCCCATCTGCCTACAGGTAGTAAGAAAGCGCGTTTCCTAAAAGTTGCTGTCGGTCGATGCGGGTTCGAGTCCCGTCCTCTCCATTTTTGTTATTTTATACCCGGACTTGGTGACGATTTTTTTTTCAGGAGTGGGCAAAATCTACTCGACAAGACCAAGGAACTGAGCCAGTTTCGATTCAGAGGTCATAACGGGCAACTATCTGCTAAAATAAGAAAGTGGTGCTTTGAGGATCAGATAATTTTTCCCACAGGCGAACAAGGAAAATCTTGCATTAGAGTTTGTCAGTATCTAACGAATTTCTATCGTTCTATAGATCTTGTTCGTTTTGATGAGCGTACAGGCATTGTCTATATTTTTGTATCTGAAGAACTGCAAGTAGTTATTTACCGTGATGGAAATTGGAGGTTTAGATGAAACCAGATTTTGACACGATGAGTATTGCCGAACTGCGAGCTTACTTTCTTTCACATCGCGATGATAACGAAGCGTTTTACAAACTTGCCGATCGCCTGGAATCGAATTCTGAAAAGACTGAACTTTATCCCTGTCCAGATACTCCTGAGAATATCGCTATTATGGAAGGAGCTATTAGGAAGCAAATCAATAAATTGGAAGATAAGCGCAAAGGATAAAATAAGCAATAGGAGATGGAAACCAAATGAGTATAAGTGTTGATCTACCACCAGAATTAGAGAGTGAGCTTTGTACAGAAGCTTCTCAGCTTAACCTGCCCTTGTCTGAATATATTTTGCGTGTTCTGTTGATAAGGCAAGGTGTGGCTAATCCTCCCAAAAATGGAGCCGAACTGGTTGCCTATTGGCAAAGTGAAGGTGTGATTGATTCAAGATCTGATATTACTGATAGCCAAGAGTATGCTCGCAAGTTGCGGCATGAAGCCCAAACACGCGATCGGCTATAGGTGAAATAGATGTATTTGTTGGATACGGATGTTTTGATTGATATTCAACGCGGTCATGCGCCTGCGATAGTCTCCCCCGGAAGTAATCATCTCAAAAATGAGGCAGAACTCCTTGACTATGACCAACTTGAATGGTAGGTTTAGTTTGACATCTATATATCAGTGAAATATGTATAAAAAAATACAAAAAATATTTATCTTTATAGTATTTATTGTTCTTGGACTTATTTTGGTATTAGTAGGTATTCAAAAGAACAAAGCAGTTACAAGCAAAAATCCATGCCCAGGAAAATTCGGGAGTTAAAAGCCCAAATAGCCCGTGAAGGTTTTGTTTATCTGCCTAAGCGCGGCAAAGGTAGTCATGAACGTTGGCGACATCCCTTGCTCAGAAAAACGCTGACTATTCCAGGCAAGGATGGAGATGATGTGCCGATCTACCTAGAAAAGCAGTTAGTACAATTATTAACAAAACTGGAAGAGTTAAGGGAGGACGATAATTTATGAGTCAATACAGCATGATGATTCAATGGTCTGATGAAGATGGGCTTTTCTTAGTCACCATTCCAGAATTTGCCGATCGCGTTGTCATGCCTTGCACTCACGGAAAAACTCGTGAAGAAGCTATTCGTAACGGTGAAGAAGTGATTGAAATGTACTTGGAAGCTTGGCAAGTAGAAGGTGAATCTATCCCTGAACCTAACACGCTTCAAACTGTCTAATTATCATAGTTTTAAACGATATCCAAAAAATGAAAGAAAATTCTGATGAAAAGACTGTCCCCATCCAACCTCGTCAATTTGGTTGTGGTAAGGGAATTTTTACTTATGTGGCAGATGATTTTGATGAAACGCCTCCCGGTTTTGAAGAATATATGCGAGTTAAACTTCAAAATAAAAAATTAAATCTGCAATCTTAAATCTAAAATTTGAAATTATTTTTTCCCTTGCCTGCGGGATGCAGCCCTATTTTTCCTAAAGATGGGGGTTCAAGTTCGACTCTTGAGCAAGGGGTTTATTCCAGGTATGTTGTTGCGCTTGGGCGCTAAAGGGGCTAAAGCCCAACAACATACAAATAATTTTTTTTACCACAGATGAACACAGATGTGGGTTCACCTTGATGACTCACCTGACTGGGTGAGGTTCGATCGCTACTTTATTTGTAGTATATAAGTAGTATTAAGGCAATCTTTATGCTTACTCTGACGATGCGCCCGTTGGCGATCGCAACTGAAACTGACTTAGAAGCGATCGCAAATCTCTTGAACACCTGCGAACAGGTCGATCGCCTGGACGCAGGTACGTCAGTCTCGGAGCTTCGCACAGAATTTGACGAACCATCTCTAGATAAAGCGCGAGATATCCGTCTTTGGGAAGATGCAGACAGCAAGTTGATTGGCTTCGGTGAGTTGGGGATTCCTGAATCAGGCGAGGTAATCGATGGCTGGCTCTGGTATCGCGTCCATCCTAGCGCTCGTGGTGGCAGTCTGGAAAAGGAGATTTTTGCTTGGGGTGAGCAGCGAATGCGCGAGGTTGGATTAGAGCGTGGTGTGCGCGTGCAACTGCGCTGCCATGTTCGCGATGACAAACCGTACTACATCACAGTAGCAGAAAGTTGTAGTTTCAGGGCCGATCGCTATTTCTTGACGATGGAACGCAGTCTCGCCGAACCGATTCCAGAAGCGCAATTCCCAGCAGGTTTTACTTTGCGCGATGCGGGTCATCAAGACGCCGAAGCTTGGGTAGAGATGTACAACCAAACCTTTATCGACCACTGGAATCACCATGATATAACCGTTGATCCGGTTAAATATTCACTGACTACACCCAATTACAAACCCGAATTGGATTTGGTTGCTGTTGCACCAGATGGAACCTTCGCAGGCTTTTGCTACTGCGCTATTCACCCAGAGGATAACGATCGCACCGGACGCAAAGAAGGCTGGATAGGCATTCTGGGTACGCGGCGCGGTTTCCGCAAAATGGGACTAGCACGAGCTATGTTGCTTTCGGGAATGCAGCAGTTGAAGGCGGCGGGAATGGATACGGCTAAACTTGGCGTCGATACCCAAAATCCCAACAATGCTAGCCAGCTTTACGAGTCGGTAGGCTTTCGCAAGGTTTACAGTTCGATGTCTTATGTTAAGGATGTTTAGCGATCGCCCTGAAAAAAACTTTTCCCAACCCCTTGACAACAATGTAATATATCCGTAGTATAAATGTATGGGAATCAAATCACAGGCAAAAACCCTTGCCTGTAATTCCCAATCCGAACCTTGAAAACTGAATAGGAATTCAAAAATTCCAGCCAACGTTAATCAAAAAGTTTCTTAACAGAGACGGGTCTTATCATGTTGCTACTTTACAGCAGACTGTTTGGTTTGTCCAAGCCTCAGTCTGTATCGAAAACCAAGCCGTATCAGATTACTTCCAACCCATCTGAAACGGAATTAGAGCCAGAAAGTTCTGCACAACTCAGACATACAAAAGTTACTGAGTCAATCCGTAAAATCAGACAGGAATATCATTTAGAGCGGCGTTTCTTGTTGTTAAAATCATCAGCGACTCTGTTATAAAAAGAGTGGCAAATCTAAAATCTAAAATCCAAAATCGATAAAGGAGGTATCCAGATGGTTCACATTCGCTTTGAAGGACGTTCCTACGATATTGCAGAAAATCATCTGGGTATCGCACCTGAGATGAACGATACTGCTGTCAAAGAACGCCTCGCACAACACTTTGACGTAAATCGCGATCGCTTTCAGCCTTACATAGTCGATCGCAGACCGGGCGGCGATTTAATTGTACGTCCAGAAGCTGTTTACGGTTAACAACAGGCTGTTCCGCACCCTGACATCAAAAGCTCTACACACATTTAGGTCTAGCTCCGAAAGGATTGTGGGTTCGATTCCCACTAAAGACTACGGTCTTTATGGCGGAATGGTAAACGCACTAGAAGTTGTTAAAAGCTTTTCTAACTTGTGCGGAACAACATTTTAAAATTTGTGATTTTGAATTCAACAATTAATTCAAAACTCAAAACTCAAAACTTTTCTTCTATGCCGCACCCTAACGAACGAAGCGTACATACATCTGGTCTACGTAACCGGAGGTTGTAGGTTCGACTCCTACCAGCTGCACCAAATGCGGCTGTAGCTCAACGGATAGAGCGCTAATGTCAAACGCTTTATTGACTTGTGCGGGGTAGATGAATTGGTAGTAAAAAGTTTCACTTCGCGCCCTGATTTAGGAAGCTTACATACTAGCTCATTGGTAGAGCAATCGACTCTTAATCGATCTGTAGCGGGTTCAAATCCCGCGTATAAACAAACAGCTTTCTTGACTTGCGCGAGGTGACTTTAACTACCATAACTATGTTTATTCTGGCTTTTTGCCATTATGTTTTCTGTTCCGCGCCCTAATGGACAAAGCATACACACATCCAGTGCCTAGCTTTGGCGACTTGCGCGGAACTTAATATTTCCCAAAATCACTTGTGCGAAGCAATGGAATTAGGTACGTTGTTGCGCTTTAGCGCTCTTATCCCAGTTGTAATAAGAGCGCTAAAGCGCAACAACATACCCAGAAAGCAAGTAACTAACAACTTGCGCGGGGTGTTTTTAATCATAACCAATCTGAAGAAAAGGAGGAGAAAATGCTTTTAAACTACTTTTTAATCAAAAAGCTTTACCAAAATTCAACTCAAAACAGCAATTCACATAAATCGAAAAGGTTGATTGATGAGCGAACATCGCTTGGGTGAAATTGTCATCGAACGCCCTCGTGGAGGAATGAGGATAAGTGCAAAGAAGCTGACAGGCTACAAGAAAGAACTTCAAAAAATCACTGAAGAAGCAAGTGAAGATGGCTTGTTATCTCCTTATTTGATCAAGATAAGGAAACGCACGAAACACTTCTCAGACCATCTGGGGCCATTGCGTCGCTGGTTGTATTCAAAAATAGGACAACCTTGGGATGCTGTCTATAAGGAATTATGCCAGCAGATTGAAACAAAAACGCTAATTGGGCAACATCTTCTCGTTCATGTATGGCAGTTTTTGGAACGAGATGTTGAGTTAATTGATGAAGTTCCTTACAACAAAAAGAGGTACTCATACTCTGAAAGGCGTCAGCTAGGTTATTGGCGAGATCAGCTTTACGTTCATCCAGATACAGGAATTGTCTGTTTAGCCAAGAGAAAACCGAATAAAGATATCAAAAAGCGTCACAACAAGCGAGATGATTTGGTGGTTATCGATCCATATCATCAATATCGCAAACTGGATGATTTGTGGTATTTGGTCACGCTGCAAGATATTCCACCTATGGGGAAACCTACAGATGTTGTACTGAAAACCAGTATCCAAACTGGGATAGCATGGCAGGAGTATGGTAGGGAAGTTTATGCTGTCAGCAAACAGCAGTGTGGTAAGAAGGAAATCAAGTTTATCATGCAGCAACTGGCTAAAAATTGAGCCTAACGACTAAAGTCGCGGCTAGACAAACAAAGACCGCCTTCGCGGTCTGAATTGCCACAATTTTTCACTTCGCGCCCTAACTGAGAAAGCTTACATACTAGCCGAACGGTACAGGCGCTTGATTAAAGCTCAGGATAATGCGGGTTCAAATCCTGCGTATGAACAAACAGCTTTCTCAACTTGCGCGGAGTGTTAATTTTTCCAATTTATTTATTGTTTGCCGGAGGTAGCTATGTCTGCCAAAACTATGGTAATTCTGGAAGAGTTAAAATCACTGACAATGCTCGAAACTTCGGAACTGGTTAAGCAGATTGAGGCTACCTTCGGTGTTGATGCTTCAGTTCGCGAACCTATTATCATTAAACCAAATAAAAAGGATGATGATGAAGGGGATAAACCAGTACAAACTGAGTTTGATGTGGTGCTGGAAGAAGTTCCTGCCGATCGGAAAATTGCCGTTCTCAAAATGGTACGGACTATCACAGGTTTGGGTTTGAAGGAAGCGAAAGATTTTGTTGAGTCAACACCGCAAGTTGTAAAATTTGCGATCGCACTTGACGACGCCCAGGATATCAAACAGCAGTTAGAATCAGTCGGTGCAAAGGTTTCTGTCAGGTAAGGCAACTATGAGCGATCGAACTGTTACATACCGGACGCAGGATGAAATCGAAAATTTGATCCGCGCTTTCAAGGAATGTAAGCTATCACGAAGCGATTGGACTCATCAAGCACACTTAACTGTGGCACTTTGGTTTCTATTTTATTACTCGCAAGAAGCTGCAACCCATTGCATTCGTACTGGCATTATGCGGTATAACTCAGCGATTGGTATTCAAACTACTTTCAACAGTGGTTATCACGAAACCATTACTCTATTTTGGATTCTGATAATTAGCGATTTTCTGGCTGGTGAAAGTGTTAATTCCTCAATTGTAGATTTGGCTAATAAACTTGTCCAAATTTACGATAACAAGAATCTGCCGTTTGCATATTACAGTCGCGAGTTACTAATGTCTTGGAATGCTCGTACAAGCTGGGTTGAACCTGACTTAAAACCTCTTCAACCAGAAAAAGTTTCTCTCCCATAATTTCATTTTGGCAGTTATCGCCGCGCCCTAACTTGGAAAGCTTACATACCCTTTTACGGTAAACCGAAAGCTTTCCGAACTTGTGCGGTTTTTAATTAATTATTTGCGTGCGATATCTGCCTCCTTAACTCACATAATTATAAGGAGGTTGCCATGAATACAGCAGAACGTGACTTACGTTTGGAAATGCTCAATAGCTTGCTGACTACACCTCACCGCAAGCTGGAACAAGTATCGGAAATTCACAAGCTAATTGTAGAACTCGATCCGATTTTTTACGGACATTTAGCTGTTTGGTATCAGCTAAATGGCGATGTGCGCGATCACAAGGAAGTTTTTGTTGGCAATTTGTTGACTAGCAATTTAACCCAACATCGGGATGCTGGTTTTGTGATGTTGCAAGAATTTCCACCTTATGAAGTATCGCGTGTTGTGGATTTTATGAAGCAGCATCGCGGTAAGGTTCCTCGTTCCGCACGCACTGCTGTTACTCGCTATTTGAAGACACGGGAAAAGAATCCAAAGTTCTTTGATAGTGCTGCACTCCGAGGACGCAAGGCGATGAAGCACTTGTATGCTACATTGCACATTAAGCCTAATGAGCGTGCTAATGCGGTATTGTTTAAGGATGTTCCGCCAGAAGATAGCCTCGCTTTTATGTTAAAGCAATTGGCAAAAGCGGCAACTCCCGCAGAACAAGCAGCGCTAATTGTGGAACATAATATTCCTTACACTGTTGCGATTGGTGCAGTGAAGCAGGTAACACCAACTGTACTGGTGGCGCTGATTAATTCGATGTCGCCGCAAGAGGTAATTAATAACCTCAAATCACTGAAAGAACGGGGTGCAATGGATCACCCAGATGTGAAGGCGCTGATTGATGGGAAACTAGAGCAAGCGGCGAAAAGCGATCGCGTTTCTGCCTACAAAGCGCGTGTTGCTGGCGATGTCACCGACTTGGATGCCGAAACAGCTGCGAAGCTGGAAAAGGTAACCGACGAGCAAGTCAAGAAGCGCGGTAAAATTGCCAAGTCAACTGCTTTGCTGATTGACAAATCCGGTTCGATGGAAAATGCGATCGAGATTGGTAAGCGCCTCGCTGCCTTAATTTCCGGTATTTCCGATGGAGATTTGTTCGTCTACGCCTTCGACACCTTGCCTTATCCAGTAGAAGCAAAAGGTAAGGAATTGAGCGACTGGGAGCGTGCTTTCCAGCACATCAAAGCTGGTGGTAGCACTAGCTGCGGTTGCGGTTTGGAAGCGATGCGGCGCAAGCGGCAGGTGGTGGAACAAATCATCATGGTAACTGATGAAGGGGAAAATGCTGCACCTTATTTTGCAGAAGCTTATAGCAATTACTGTCGTGACTTAGGTGTAATGCCAAATGTGGTAATTGTGAAAGTTGGTTCTACTAGCAATTATGTGGAAAACCAATTGAAGCAGAAGCAAGTAGCTGTGGATACTTTTACCTTTACTGGTGATTATTACTCGCTGCCAAACTTAGTACCAATGCTATCTCGTCCTTCGCGACTAGATTTGCTGATGGAGATTTTGGATACGCCGCTGCCAGTGCGGGATGATAAGTAAAAATGGGGTGGGCATTGCCCACCCTACTTATCCTATTCATCCTCTAATATGTTTAGATATCTATTGAAAACTATCAAATACCACTCATTGTTTTCGAGCCGCAAACGGAGGTTATTCTCAGATGGATACCAGGCAAACCTATCGTCGATTGATTGAAGAAATTATCATCGATCACACTAAAATTCCATATTCTTATGGTGACATCCAGTTTGAAACAGTCTTCGATCGCGAACAAGATCGATATCTATTGATGATTCTGGGACGAGAAAAAGTTGGCGGAGATTTACCTTCAACAACTCGCCGAGTTCATGGCTGTTTAATCCACATTGACATTATTGATGGCAAAATATGGATTCAGCGCGATGGAACAGAGGATGGAGTTGCTAATCAACTTGTAGAAGCGGGTGTTCCGAAGGAACATATCGGGCTAGGTTTTCGTTCCCCTGAATTTAGAAAAATTACTGATTTTGCTGTGACATAAGATTTTTTGTACCTTGCTAACTCTACACGATGATACTCTACCGTCCTGTCGGATTAAAAGAACTAGAACTAATAGCGGAAGCTGATTTCAAAGCTTTTCCACCTCGACTTCCCGAACAGCCAATTTTTTATCCTGTGCTTAATTTTGAGTATGCGGAACAAATTGCGCGGGATTGGAATACAAAAAGCAATAGTTTTGCTGGCTTCGTCACTAAGTTTGAGGTAGAAGACGACTATGTGAAAAAATTTCATGTTCGGGTTGTCGGTAGCCGCATTCATCAGGAATTGTGGGTGCCAGCCGAAGAACTGGCAGAATTTAACCGTCACATTAGTGGTAAAATCACAATTGAAGCGGCTTACTACGGGGAAAATTTCAAAGGTGAGTTAGATCCAGAAACAAATATGCCCAAAACCATCTGAAATTTTGATATTGGAAATAAAGGTAGTTTTAGGAACGATTTGCAGGAAGTTTATAAGGCGCTCGCACTACAATAATTCTCGTTTCATCTCCTCAAGCGACAACTTTTTCCCGGCTTTAAACTCCTCTCTTGCCTCCTGTATAATTTCCAAAAACTCAGGATTCATACTTAGCAATAAAGACTCAGGATCTGCGTTTTTAAAAGAGGCGACCACTGCGATCGCTTTACCATGAAGAGTCAAAACAATCATTTCATTACTGAACTCTTCCGCATAAGCGGATAAAGGCTGTGATGCTGTCGAAATTTCAATCGTTTTCATTTAGTTCAACCTCTTTACCTGCGATGATTAACTTATTGCCCTCTTTTCTACCAACTGCTAGTATACGTACTATATCCGGCTCCTCAGACACAACTTCATAAAAAATACGCAGAGAGCCAATTCGTAATTCCCAAGGTGCAATTGGGTTTGGGCGCAACGGTTTGCGATTGCGGGTTTCAGTCAAAGGCTCATACACAAGCTGCTCCTCTACAGACTCGATGACTATGGCTCGCTCTCTAACAGATAAGCCCCTGAGTTGCGCCTTGACTGACTCAGCAAATTCAATAAAATATGCCATTTGCTTATTCTACCATACGATCGTTTCAACTAACTATATCAATTTATTAGTAAACTCATTTTGGAGGTGGTGTGATGAACGATTTACAAGCAGTTTATAAAGCGATCGCACTAGAAGTGCAACAGCAACTTGCCAAACAATATCCAAATCAAAAACCTATTCGCAAGCGCATTCGGATCAATAATCGGAAGGACAAAAAACCTGAAATAATTCATGAGCATTTTTAAAGTAGAAGTAGTCAAAATCAACAACGTCAATCCTCACAGCAATGCTGATAGATTGGACATAGCTACTATCGAAGGAATGGCATATCAGGTAATCACCGCCAAGGGTAATTTAAAAACGGGAGATTTGGCTTTCTACTTTCCTATTGATAGCGTTATTCACGATCGGTTTCTAGACGAATTCGGTATTCGTCCTTACTATTCCAAGAAACTGCGGGCGGCAAAACTGCGAGGCATTTTTTCTGAGGGTTTACTTATTCCCGTCGGCGATAACTTTGCAGGTAATGTGGGGGATGATTACACGGAATTCTTCGGTGTTACCAAGTACGAATACCCGATACCGCAGACGATGAATGGGGATGTGGAAACTGCGATCGGGCCATACAAATTTCCCAGTCCTGAAAACCTGAAGCGATATCGAGATGTTCTCTCTTATGGAGAAGAAGTAGTCGTAACCGAAAAAATTCACGGTACGAACTTTAGCGTCTTGGTAGATGCTGATGGAACAACCCACTTAGGCAGTCACAATTACTTTTGGAAGAATAACGAGAATAACAAAACTCTCGTTTATGTTCGGGCTTACAACGAGTATCCTGTACTGCATAAGTTGCCTCAAAATACTCAAATATTTGGAGAAATTTACGGAGTGCAGGATATTAAGTATGGCTTGAATAATGGCAAAATTGGAATTGCCTTTTTCGCCGTAAAGCAAAACGGCAACTTCTTGAACTACGCTGAATTTAACGCTTTTTGCGATGATTATTCATTGCCGAAAGTGCCTGTCCTTTATACTGGCCCTTACAGTTGGTCAGCGGTGTCTCAGTTTAACAATGCTGATAGCACAGTCAATCCTGATTGCATCATGGAAGGCGTTGTGGTACAACCGCTGGTGGAACGCACAGATCCAGAAATCGGTCGGGTGGTGCTGAAGCTAATTAGCGATCGCTACCTGCTTCGCAAAGACGGTACAGAACTCCATTAGCACAGGCAGTAGGGCTCAAGCAAATTGTGGCTTCCGTTCAGACCATGCTTAACAAGCGCGACAGTAGGGCCCATTGCCCCTCACCTTCCCTCTTGGTAAAACCCTGCTCAGCCACAAGCCGCAGGCTGTAATTCAAGGACATGGGTTCAAATCCAGATTGCGGTCTCAACAGTAGTATTCTTAAGACTACTACTGTAGGATTGAGAATACTGCTACTAAAGATTCTCTTTCAGGGAATAGAGCCAAAATCCCATACAATCTGTAGCTTCCAACCAAATCATTACAAAGTAGGAGAACAAATATGAACTGGAAAATACTTTCTCTAGCCGCTGGTCTGGTTCTGGCTACCAGCCTCACCGCTTGCTCCAATAAATCCGCTACCGAAAATCAAGTCTCTCCAACTGCCGTCCCCGCTAGCAACAGCAAACCGGCTGACGCGATGAAGAAAGACGATGCCACGAAACCGGCTGACGCGATGAAGAAAGACGATGCCACGAAACCGGCTGACGCGATGAAGAAAGACGATGCCACGAAGAAGTCCCAGTAGTTAAAGACAAAGAAGTGGATAAGAGCGATCGTGGTAGGTACGGCGATCGCTCTTATCCTGCGTTAGGATGTTGAAGTACAACTTTGGCTTGCTCCTCTATTTCCTCAACTCCCGCTGTGAATTGGTGGAAGGTAATTTACTCAAGTTTTAAGCAGCCCTTCAAAAAGGTAGATTTTAAGGTTTGTGACGCGATTGAAAATTTGGATATACGAGCATTCTTTTTGGCCAAGGAAACCTGCACCATCAGATTGACAAAATTTTGGGCAACAAAGCCGATCTAAATAACTGATTCTTGAGAGCAAGTCAAACAGCGATCCGAAATCGATTTTTGCTAAAATGTAGTACAATATAAGACAAAGACTTGCGTGTCCTAACACCTGGAGCATACATACTTCAGTACGAGAGGAACGGTAATCGTGGCATCGCCTTTGAGCGGTGTAGCGATCGCGTAGCTTACGATGTATTAGCATTGAGGAAATCGCTGAGAACCTGGAAGGTGGGCTTGGAGGTAGCCATCCTTTAAAGAGTGTGTAAAAACTTACCAGTGGAGGGATTTCTAAAGGCGATCGTTTTGCTCTAGAAACTTACACGCAAGTATTTGAAGATCGGGTTATGAACGATTCTCGCTTAGTTAAAATCAGCAAATATCTTAGTTACCATCTTCGGCATCATCCTGATAAGATAGGTTTAGAACTTGCCGAAGGAGGCTGGGTTTCTGTAAATGAACTCCTAGCCGCGTGTAAAAAAGATCGCTTTTCCATCTCTCGCGACGAATTGAATCAAGTAGTCGAAAGCAACGACAAAAAACGCTTTTCCTTCGATTCCACAGGCTCACTAATTCGCGCTAATCAAGGGCATAGTGTAGAAATTGACTTGCAGTTGTCACCCACTCTTCCGCCAGATGTGTTATACCACGGTACAGGACACCGTGCAGTCGAGTCCATTCTGCAAAACGGTCTAAACAAAATGTCACGACACCACGTCCATCTATCGATAGATATTGCCACAGCGAACGCAGTAGGCAAACGGCATGGTAAACCAGTGGTTTTTGCTGTAGATGCTCAAGCAATGCACCGGGATGGTTATAAATTTTACTGTTCCGATAATGGGGTTTGGTTAGTCGATCGCATTCCCCCCGACTATCTTAAGCAGATATAATTAAGTGGCGACAACTATGCGAGAGATGAAATCATGCGGCATAATTGTGATGCGTACCGAACCGCAGTTAAGTTTTCTGCTGATGCAGAAACCCAACAGCTACGACTTACCAAAAGGTCATATAGAAGCTGGCGAAGATGAGTGGAGTTGCGCCCTCCGCGAACTGCATGAAGAAACTGGCATTGAAGCCAACGCCTTGCATCTAGATGAGGAATTTCGTTTCACCGATACCTATCAAACCCGCTACAAGCGATTTGGTGGCAAAAAAGTAAACAAAACTGTGGTCATATTTCTAGGATGGCTGAAGCAAGAAGTAAGGGTGAAAGTTAGCGAACACACCAGTTTTGCGTGGGTGGAATGGAAACCGCCTCACGCGATCCAGAAAAAAATCATCGATCCGCTGCTGCAAGAGTTAGAACTGTATTTACTTGAAAAAGGATTGAAAATTATTATGTGATAAAGATCGGGTAAAATCAAGAAAAAACTTACTTTGAACATCAGCTATTACAGCATCGATAAACTGAAACTATGGCATCTGGATATTTTAACAACGATGACGCTCCCGTCAACCAAAATCCCCAAGCCAAAGGCTTATTAGGATCTGGTTGGAGACCGTTATCCCGGCATTTTGACTGGGGGTTTTTCTTACATATTTTATCTAACGATTCCTGGCAGCTAACCCAGAAGGCGCTGGGTGTAGCCAGCGACCTTGCTGACGCTATGGGTCGCAACGAATATACCTGGTGGGCAAATATATTAAATGTCTTTTCCGAAAGTACGCGATACAAAGTGGATGAGTTTTGGAATTACGTCACACCCGAACCATTAGCCCCAAATTATCGCTGCAAAGACACGCTGAATACGGAGACTCCAATTGCACAAACAGTCAGCCGCGACAGTATTCCAATAGATTATCTTCTCAACCGACTTCAGGAAATTACTGTTCTCAAAATACTGGATTTATTGGAGCGTCCGGACATCATTACCCAGTATTATATGGAGCGGTATTATTATTACCCAGTAGCTCGCTTTAGGAACTGGGATCGCCTTGAAACTTTAGGCACCATTTATGCCTACTGGTCTAAACATGAAGTTTGGTTACAAGTTGATAGCTACGAAAAAGGACGGAAACATTATAGCCTCATGGGTACTAATTTAGCACCGCTGATTAATAAAGCAACTTACAATTTGGCGGTGATGCTCAGTGGGTATAAAAGCCGTGTGGGACAGATTCACAGTCAGTTTTCAATTCGGAGTTTTCCTGCTGATATCCAAAGTTTTACTGATAAAATACAGCAAGCCGTTCTCGACCAGAATCAGTTGGCTGTGTTGGTACATGGAGAACCCGGTACAGGTAAAACTGCATGGACGCAAGCAGTGGCAAAAGAAATTCTTATGCCTCTGGGGTATCTAATTTTTATCCTGGATCACGATGCGGTTGAGAATTTTGTGCCGCCGAGTTACTTAGAGCGAATTTGTCTCATTATTAATGAGGCCGATAATTTGGCTCAAAATCGAGCTAGTGAAGCGGCTCAATACAATACGAAGACTGAGCATATTCTCAGTTTGCTGGATGGAACTTTGTATCAAAGTGTGATTGAGGAAGGTGGTATTCAGGCGCAGCAAAAGTTGGTTGTGCTGATGACTTGCAACACGACTGAACGATTAGATCCTGCGGTTTTACGGAAAGGTCGTATTGATTTTATTTACGAATTTGCTCACCGATTTGTATAAAATCCTTCGGTAATCTCGAATAAGTAGCTTGTAGTAACTCACAAGCAAATTCTTTGTCTTTGTCGCGACGGCTGGGAGTCGGGTTAACAGGAAATAAATTTACTCTGATATACCTAGTTAAGAGGTAAATGTGGTGGCAGATATTCGTAAACTCCTTAACCAAATAGCTGCACAGGAAACGCGGCTGCGCGACACTCAATTCCTCGCACCGTGCGTGCGTGGGGGGTTAGTAAGAACGAGAGTTTCCCATATAATTTATAATTTTGCACCAAAGCCGCGCAATTTTGAAGGATGGGGTATTTTTCAAGCAGTGAATGAAAAAACTGCTGAGGTAATTGATGAACCAAGTTTGCCGCAACTGGCGGAATATTTGAAATTGCTTCAGCCGTTGCGTCTGCGGTTAGCTTATGTTTTGAAAGGGAAAACTTGGCTAGCTTATCCCATCAACGAATCTGATGCTAAACAACGCTTTGGTATTGCTAAACCTGTAGCGGTGAATTTGGTTACTGATGCTGCAACTTTTGAGCCGATAATTGCGCGTTGGGATGGCGGTTCCTGGTGGTTTGATGAGTGCGATCGCAGATCCGATCCGCTAGTAGCCGAACAACTCAAAGATGCGCTGAAAAAGGTGACCTCACCGCCAGAATTGCGCTTCAAAGGCATAACGCCTGAGATGGGTACTGTCTACGATTTGGTGGCACACCAGACGAAAGAGTTTGAAGCCAAAATGCAGCACAAACGGGATGAAAAACGCTTGGCGGCTGCATTGCGGCAAGGTGGTGGCGAGTTGCGGGAGTTTCGCGATCGCGACGATAGTTGGCTAATCGAGTGGATAACTGCCGATGGATCTCGCCACACTTCTGCTATTTCTAAAAATGACCTAACAGTTGTTAGTGCTGGTATTTGTCTCAGCGGAATGGACAGAGATTTTGATTTGCAATCCCTAGTTGGTGTTGTTGAGAGGCAATTTTAACCGCAGATGAATACAGATGAACGCAGATAAACGCAGATATGCGGACGCGAATTTTTTAGGCAACCGATGTGTAAGGAGATGTTATAAAAAGTTCTGTAAATTAAGGATATTTAATAAATGAGTATTTTCTTTCACGAACAACGTTATCGCACGTCTGAAGTAATGGCACGGATGCGCGAGTTTGCAGTAACTGTCTGTGGTGCGGGTGCTTTGGGTGCAAATATCACCGAAAGTCTGGCCCGATCGGGCCTTGCTAAGCTGAAGGTAATCGATCGCGATCGCATCGAGGAACGCAACCTCTCCACCCAACCTTACTATCGTTCAGATATCGGTGCTTTTAAAGCCAAAATATTGGCTAATTCGCTCTACCGTGCCTTGGGAGTGAATCTAGAGGCACAATCTAAAGAGTTGATCGCCACTAATGCAGGGCAATTGCTTGGCAGCACATCTTTAGTTATCGATACTTTTGATAACAGCGTCGCACGCCAAGCGGTGAAAGATTACTGCGAAAGTGCAAATCTGCCTTGTCTTCATGTTGGATTAGGCGGAGATTATGGCGAGGTAATTTGGAATCAGGTTTATCGCGTTCCGTCTCCTGCAAACGATGATGTCTGCGACTACCCCCTCGCACGCAATCTAGTAATGCTAACAGTTGCTGTCGCCTGTGAAGTTATTGTTACTTTTGTTGCCACAGGCAAGCAGCAGAGTTTTACAGTAACATTGGGAGATTTAGCGGTGAAGCCATTCGCCTAAAATTGAGATCTGGGCTTAGCCTTATTAACTTTTAGATCCCGACCCATCCACTCAGCACCGTCAAGAGCGTCAATGGCAGCTGCTTCTTCAGCATCCGATCCCATTTCCACAAAACCAAAACCGCGTGAGCGACCAGTTTCCCGGTCAACGGGTATTTGAATCCGCTTGACAGTTCCGTAGTCGCCAAAAACTTTGGTCAGTTCTTCTTGCGAAACTTGGTAGGATAAGTTACCTACATAAATTGACATGGAAAATCTCCGAAATCAGATAGAAGTAACGATTGAGATTCGGAGAGAAGCCTGTCAATATCATTACCAATACCAACCACAAACACTACACCGAATTCAACAGTCGTATGATAGTTTAGCACAAAAGTTAAAACCAAAAGCTTTTCTCGCTCCAAATTCCCTATTTAGGGTGAAGTGGGACGCGATCGGGTGTTGTACGCATTGGCGCTACTCGTCTCTACAACCGCACTACCAAACTGGGGTCAACGTCTTGTAATTTAGCACAGCCGCTCAAGGCCATTGCTACATCCAATTCATCTTGCAACAGTTCGAGTACGTGCCCAACACCAGCAGCTCCGCCAACAGCTAATCCCCACAATACGGGGCGTCCCAACAATACTGCTTTTGCTCCTAAAGCCAAGGCTTTGAGGATATCTGTGCCGCGACGAATGCCACCATCAACGAGAATTTCTGCTTTGTCCCCTACAGAGGCAACCACTTCACTTAGGGCATCGATAGATGCGATCGCACCATCCAATTGTCTCCCCCCATGATTGGAAACTATTATTGCGATCGCTCCATGTTCCACCGCCCTCACCGCATCATCTCCCCGCAAAATTCCTTTTACTACTAAAGGTAGATGCGAAATAGATTGCAACCACTCTATATCTTTCCAAGTTAACGCAGGATTCAACTGCTCTAAAAAATAGTTAAACAAACCCGATTCCCCAGGTTTGTAGGGAATCTCCAAATCTGTTATACTCGCCAAATTAGCAAGTTCCATACCTGCTGGCAGAGCAAATTGATTGCGCCGATCTCTCTCCCGCTGCCCCAAAACGGGAGCATCGACAGTCAGACAAAGCGCCCGATAACCAGCTTCATAGGCGCGTTCTACCAGTGCCTTGGTCAGACCTCTGTCCCGATGTACATATAATTGAAACCAGAATCGATTTTGGATTTTGCGCGAAGTGGGCGTCTTGGCGGTTCCCGTCACGATGCCCACCGAAGCACCAGAGGATTTTGGATTTTCGATTGAATAAGCTTCTTGTTCCGTCTGTTGCTGGGCTAACGCCACTTCCTCTAAACTCTTTGTCGCCAGGGTACTAAGCACCATCACCGTTCCCAACTTGGCGGCAGCTTTAGCAGTGGCAATTTCTCCTTCTGGATGCGCCAGACACTGGAAAGCCATCGGCGCGATCAGAATTGGCATCTGGAGAGATTGGCCCAGTATAGTCGTACTTAAATCGCGCCGACTCACATCTACCAGCATTCGGGGACGGAGTTTGTACCGCTCAAATGCAGCACGGTTGTCTCGCAGGGTGATTTCGTCCCACGCACCGCTGGCGTAGTAGTCTAGCGCCATCTGAGATAGATGCTTGGCGGCTAGGGTTTCGTACTCAAATAGATTGATCGGTTTAACAGCATCAGTCATCTGCCAAAACTACTCAATGGGGAATTAGTAAGTAGGTGAGCATAATTAAACGTAAAACTGCCAGGCCCTTAGAAACCGGGTTTCTTGGAGTTCAGTTTATTTACGCCCACCTACTTATTATCGCTGAAGGAGAAGTGCGATCGCAGCACTACATTTTTAGATTATTCTAATGGTTATACGGCATTAAATATTGGACAATGAGTAAATTTTTACTGATCGCAGCAGGCACGGCAACTTTGTTCGGTTTGGGAATTGCAGTTGTGACAATGGCAAATCCAACACCCGACCCAGCAGGCGTGCGAGTAGCTCAACGCCCTAACTGCAACGATCCTCAAACTCAATCGGAAATGAATGCCTGTGCTGGCATATCCTACCAAAGTGCAGATAGAAAGCTGAATCAAGTTTACCAACAACTGCTGCCCAAGTTGTCAGCCCAGCGCAAACCAAAATTAGTAGCCGCACAGCAAGCTTGGATCAAATTTAGAGATGCCAGTTGTGTTTTTGAAAGAAGTGAAGTAGAGGGTGGAAGTATGGCTCCGATGATTTATAGTGGCTGTCTGGCAACTGTCACACAACAACGAACAAAAGACTTAGAGAGATATTTGGAGACTGATAGATAAGTTAAGCTATTTTGTCTACATCTAATCCTAATCTACTTTTCGATCGATAACGGCAAAATGCACAATAAATTTATCGTTATTTCTGCGATCGGCCCAGCCTCAAATAACTTTATTTGCTTTGTTCCTGCGATCGCACTCCTCCATCCCCATATCTCTTAATGTACCCTTGAAAGTGTACCATTACCAGTGATACCATGTCTAAATTTACCGTTGAAGAAGCCAGTCAGAACCTACAAGCTGTCCTAGAACAAGTAGCAAAAGGAGAAGAAGCCATCCTCTGGCAGGATGGAAAAGTAGTAGCCAGAGTAGTTCCGCCGCTCACAAAGGAGGAGTGGTTAGCCAAACGTGACAAATCACGAGCATCTATACAGTTGAAAGGTGAACCAATGAGTCAAACAGTGATTAGGCTCCGGCAGGAGGAACGCTATTGATTTACGTAGATACGAGTGTTGTCGTTCCTTTCTACTTGCCAGAAGCTTTCAGTCAAGCTATTAGGGAACTGTTGAACCATGAAACACAACCAGCATTGAGTCAGTTGGTTGAGGTGGAACTTTTTTCAGCAGTGTCCCGCAGGGTTCGTATGGGAGAAATATCTCTGGAAGAGGCAAGACAGATAGCGATCGATTTTCAGACAGACTTGAATAGCGGTTTCTATACCCGTATCCCATTGTCACCCGTTCACTATCAGCAGGCGCGTGAGTGGATTGGTCGTTTCGATACGCCTTTACGCACCCTAGATGCTTTACATTTAGCAGTTGCTGCCTCAAACGATTTGCGTCTGGTAACGGCTGACGAAACACTCGCGGAAGCAGCTAATGTTTTCGGAGTAGCAGTTCAATTATTAACACCATAAACTTATTCTAGTTCTGCGATGGCGATCGCCCTCCTCCACTAAATCTATCTCCTTGGTAAAAGCGATCGCACTATCCTCAGAAGTATTCCTCCTAACTACTACAGTTCTATCCCTAAATCTCGCAACCGCTGAGCTAAATATTCAGCGCGTTGTTCGGCTTCTTGGGTTCGTTGTTCGGCTTCTTGAGCGCGTTGTTCGGCTTCTTGGGTTCGTTGTTCGGCTTCTTGGGTTAGTTGTTCGGCTTCTTGGGTTAGTTGTCGCTCGATATCTGCTTGTTGCTGTGCTGCTTCAGCATCAGTTGGAATCCAGTTGCCTTCAACATCATACCAGCGCAACCACAACCGATTAATTCCTTGATACTCTCCTTGCCACAATCCCAAACCCAATTCAACAGTCGTCATCCAAACTCTTGGTTCAGTCAAAATTAACTCTTCATAACGACCAGATGAGAGAGTAAATGCTCGTAGCTGGTTAGTATAACGATTAAATACAACATAGTAAGGCACTCGCAAAATCCGCTCATAAACTTCCCACTTAGTTGGGGGTTTATTCACCTCACTAGGTGTCTCTCCCAAATCTTCCTTCTCTGTACCGGGAGACAGTAATTCCACCACGGCAAAAGGACTAATTCCTTCTTGCCAAACTACATAACTCAAGCGTAAATCTCGATCGTCATAAAGCCTCGGTACTCCCAGAACTCCAAACCAATCGGGTCGTTTATACCAGTTTTGGTGACGAACATCGTAATATAAGTTCATGTCACTACCGCAAAATACCCGATCGGGGAAATAGTTCTGCGGACGGAAAGTGAAACTCAGCAGTTGAGGTTGCAAATCGTGAAATTCGTCAGGCAAACCGGGTTCCTCTGAGTCTTCGCTAGGTAGATCGTACATCGTGGGCAGAGTTTCCCTGGGAGAGAGAGGCGGATCGGTTTGTTCAAAGGGATACTTCAACAGAAACATAGGATGATCGCTTGCTTTATTTTCTAATATAGAAGTCCCACGCTGCGGTAGCCTAGATAAAGTGACTTTACACGCTCCTTGGACAACACAGCTTTATGTCCCCTGCCGTTTCCGCTCCTCCCCGCACCATTCGCATCGCTTCGCGCAAAAGCCAACTCGCGTTAGTGCAAACCTATTGGGTGCAAAAACAACTCCAGAAACACTTCCCCGACAGAACCTTTGAAGTCCACACCATGAGTACCCAAGGCGACAAAATACTCGATGTCGCCTTAGCTAAGATTGGGGATAAGGGACTATTCACCAAAGAACTCGAAGTGGGAATGCTCAATAACGAGACAGATTTTGCCGTCCATTCCCTCAAAGACTTGCCCACCAAATTGCCAGAAGGCTTAGTTTTAGGGTGCGTCAGCGAACGGGAAAACCCAGCAGACGCCCTCGTAGTGCATGAAAAATACAAAGATAAGCAAATAGACACCTTGCCAGAGGGTGCTGTAGTGGGAACATCATCTCTGCGGCGACTGGCGCAACTGCGTTACCACTTCCCCCACCTAGCTTTTAAAGATATCCGGGGTAACGTGAACACGCGACTGGCGAAACTGGATGCAGGTGAGTTCGACGCGATTATTTTGGCGGTGGCGGGGTTGCAAAGATTGGGAATGGCCGATCGCATCCACCAAATCATCCCACCAGAAATATCCCTCCACGCAGTCGGACAAGGAGCCTTGGGTATCGAATGCCGTAGCGACGACACCGAAGTGCTATCTTTAATCAAAGTATTAGAACACACTCCCACCGCCCAACGCTGCTACGCAGAGAGAGCCTTTTTACGAGAACTAGAAGGCGGTTGTCAAGTGCCGATCGGCATTAACACCCAAATTGAAGGCGACACCCTTACCTTAACCGGAATGGTTGCCAGTGTTGATGGCAAGCAGTTAATCAAAGATATCATTAGCGGTACTGTTAGCGAAGCTGAAAAACTAGGCATAGAACTAGCACAACGCTTACGCCAACAGGGAGCCCAAGAAATATTGGATCGAATCTTTGCCGAAGTCAGACAGCAATAAAGGGACTCTTAACTGGGGGACGCGGATGTATTCTCCCCTCCCCTTTGCCGACTGACCCCTACTCCCCTTTTGAAGCGACACCCTTTGCCGTAACATAAGCACAGGGACAAACGCTAAGTTTATTAGCGAAAGAATCCCTAACTATAATCTTTGATTTAGTTAGGGTGCGTTCAAACTATCATGTAACAAACCATTGCAGGGAACGCGAAAAATAAGATGCGGATTCTATTTGTTGCAGCTGAAGCAGCACCCCTGGCTAAAGTAGGCGGTATGGGGGATGTCGTCGGTGCCTTACCCAAAGTCCTGAAAAAAATGGGGCATGATGTCCGGATCTTCATGCCCTACTATGGCTTTATGCCCGACAAAATAGACATACCAAAATCGCCTATCTGGTATGGCACAGCGATGTTGCAAAACTTCGCTGTCTACGAGACGGTCTTTCCAAATAGCGATGTACCCCTGTATTTATTTGGTCATCCCTCCTTCTGGCCGCGCCGCATCTACTACGGAGATGATGAAGATTGGCGGTTCACCTTGTTTGCCAATGGGGCAGCTGAATTTGCCTGGAACTATTGGAAGCCACATATTATCCACTGCCACGACTGGCATACCGGCATGATTCCGGTGTGGATGCAGGAAGACACGGACATCAAAACCATCTTCACCATTCACAACTTGGCTTATCAAGGGCCGTGGCGCTGGCGGTTAGAGCAGATTACTTGGTGTCCGTGGTATATGCAGGGTCATAATACAATGTCCGCCGCCGTTCAGTCTGCCGACTGGGTAAACACCGTTTCTCCCACTTATGCCGACCAGATCAAGACCCCTGCTTACGGCGAACAGATGGAAGGCTTGTTATCCTACGTCAGCGGTAAGTTAAACGGCATCCTCAACGGGATCGACACTCAGAGTTACGACCCCGCGACGGACAAACACTTAGCCAAAAATTACACTGTTGATACGATCGACGATCGCCGTTTCAACAAGGTTGCCCTCCAGGAAGAACTGGGATTAGAGGTGAACGGCAGCGTCTTTTTGTTTGGTTTGGTATCCCGTTTGGTAGAACAGAAGGGCATCGACTTAATCATTCAGGTGCTAGACCGCTTCATGGCCTACACTGACGCACAATTTGTTGTCCTGGGCTTGGGCGATCCTTATTACGAAAACCAAATGTGGCAGATTGCCACCCGTTACCGTGGCCGGATGTCAGCTTACATCCTTCAGAGCGATGCTTTAGCCAGACGCATTTACGCCGGTACCGATGCTTTCTTGATGCCCAGTCGCTTCGAGCCTTGCGGGATTAGCCAAATGCTGGCGATGCGCTACGGTTGTGTACCAATTGTGCGTCGTACCGGCGGTTTAGTTGATACCGTCTCCCACCACGAACCGATGGACCATGAGGGTACGGGTTTCTGTTTCGATCGCTATGAACCGCTAGACCTTTACACCTCTATGGTGCGGACATGGGAGAGCTTCCGGTACAAAAAAGAATGGCGCGAACTGCAACAGCGGGGTATGCGGATGGACTTCAGCTGGGATAAATCTGCCCAGGAGTACGATCGATTGTACCGCTCCCTAGTTGGCTCGCTCCCGCCGGAACCGACACCAGAGCCACAGCCACAGTTAGCAAAAATAGCAATTCCCTAATACATATTTAAGGGCATCCGTCAAGGGTGCCCTGCCTCTGTTTTTTCTTGGCTAGAAAACATCGGATCGCCTTGGCTTTGAGTCGCCTGGATGTAAGGTTTGGGGTCTTCTGCTATCCAACCTAAATCTGAGTTGTAGCGAACTTCAAAATGCAGATGCGGAACGTTGATGTCAGGCTTACCTGTGGAACCGACTGTTCCCAACTGCATACCTTGTTGAACTCTCTGTCCGGTGGAGACTGTAATAGTGTCCAAGTGAGCGTAGCGGGTTTGCTGTCCTTGCTGATGATTCACTACCACTAAATTGCCGTAATCATCTCGCTCTCCGGCAAACGCTACTGTACCGTCGCCTGCTGCAAAAACAGGTGTTCCAGGTGTCGCGAGCAAGTCGATGCCGCTGTGAAAGACTACTTTGCGGGTCACAGGATGAAGATTCCACCCAAAGCCAAAACCCACCGCAGCTTGTGAGGGCAAAGGATAGCCTTTCAAGGTGCTATCCTCAAATCCAACCTCAGAACCTTCTGGAGACCAATTTACTCCCGGCAAAAAGACTACTCTGGGATTTTCCTGACAGCCATTAATCTCGTATACGAGTGCTGGACGGACTTTGTAGGTTGCTGCCAGATCTCGCCAGGTTCGATCGGCAGGAACTTCTACGCGGATGCCATTGTAGGGAGGAATGACAATTTCAGTGCCAGCGCGAGCCTCGCCTTGCCTTAAAGTCGGATTTATGCCCATCAGGGTGGCCGGGATGAGGTTGTATTGACTCGCTATACTTTCTAGAGTCTCGCCAGCGGCAACTAGATGTTTCTTCAGGCGATCCAAAGCTGGCTGAGGGCAATTTTCGCCCGTTGCTGCTCCTTGAGCGAGATTGGCTTTGGCTCCTAGTAGGGAAATAGTCAGCCACAGAAGTGTTGATAGCAGTGGAAACGAACGATTAAGAGCCATGAACTCAAATACTATGAGTGCGTCTGGTGCCGAGTTTTGTTAAATAATTTTAACCAATTTTTGGCGATCGCCCGTTGACTTGGCTCAAATAATATGAGTTCTGAGGCTAGAAGGTTTTTCGCTCTGGTAAGGTGATGCTTAGAACAGCTAGAGTAGATTTATCACTTTTGCCCCTGTCGTTTAGCCTGACGACCTGTAAACAACCCACCGAAGGATCGGAGTACCGATAGAGCGGGGGCTTTGAAAGAAGCCCAGAGTTTACCAGACTTTGGTAGCAATACCTACGTTAGAAGCAAGAGTTAAAGTTCTTACCAAGGAATGCGTAGCTAGTTCCCTGCTCTAAAACCTAAAGGTTAAACAGGTCTAAAAATAAGGGTTAAGCCAGTGCCTTTGGGATAGTACCGACTTCTAACATTGTCAAAGCTAACATTACCTGAGAAATCAGAGAGGGAGTAATCCCAAACTAAACGCCCAATCGTTAGCGAAGCGGCTCCTAGACGGATCTGGGGGTCATTCAAGCACAATCTCGATAGCTCCTATCTTGTCATGCCAGCAAGTATGCCAAAAAGAATTACCACTTTTGGGGCGAAAAGGTTTTTTTACTAAAACTAGGAGGAATCTGTGATGCAGCATAGACCCTGCCCCCCTTTGACTCTCACCGCTAACAATCGTATAGGTTCTTCGGGAGTCTCCAAGGGGGAATTAAGATGAGTTTAACTTTTAAACAACTGATTCTTTATTTAACGTTGCTAAGTATCGGTGGCGGTGCTGGAATGTTGGGCAGTCGCTATCTGCAAGCAGACGATCGCTTCAGGGAAACCTCCTTGACAATGCCTCCCCAACAGCAACTACTTCCGCGCCAGGAAAATCCGGCCCCGATAATTGGTGGAATTCCCACCAACGATGGCAACTTCATTGCAGAGGCTGTTAAAAAGGTCGGCCCTGCGGTGGTACGCATTGATGCCGCTCGCAGGGTGGAAACTAGATTGCCGGATGTTTTTCAGAACCCCTTCTTTAGAGGTTTTTTTGGTAATGAGACGCCAGCCCCACCAGAAGAACGGGTAGAGCGCGGTACAGGCTCTGGTTTCATTCTCAGCCCAGACGGTCGCCTGATTACCAACGCCCATGTCGTGGCAGGGGCTGACACAGTTAAAGTAACTCTTAAGGACGGTCGATCGTTGGATGGTCGGGTGCTGGGCGTCGATCCGCTCACGGATATAGCGGTAGTGAAAATTCAAGCCCAGAATTTGCCGACTGTGAGGTTGGGGGATTCTGAAAATCTGGTTCCGGGTCAGTGGGCGATCGCGATCGGCAACCCCTTGGGTTTGGATAACACTGTCACCGTTGGTATTATCAGCGCTACTGGTCGCTCCAGTTCTCAGGTAGGCGTCCCAGATAAGCGCGTTAACTTCATTCAAACCGATGCCGCCATCAACCCCGGTAATTCTGGAGGACCACTTTTAAACGATCGCGGCGAAGTTATTGGTATTAACACTGCCATTAGATCTGGTGCCCAAGGACTGGGATTTGCCATTCCCATTCAAACTGCACAGCGAATCGCCAACCAACTGTTTGCTAAAGGTCGTGCCGAACATCCTTATTTGGGAATTCAAATGACGGGTCTCAACCCAGCGTTAAAAGAACAGCTCGGTCGGGATACCAACATCAAGATTACCCAGGATAAGGGAGTTCTAATTGTGCGCGTCGTGGAAAACTCACCAGCCTCTAAAGCCGGTTTGCTCCAGGGAGATATCATTCAAAAAATTGCTGGTATACCCGTTCAAGAGGCAGCCCAAGTGCAGCAGATTGTAGAATCAAGCACTGTTGGCACTTCTTTAGAACTGGAAGTGAACCGCAACGGTCAAATCCAAAAAATCCAAGTCCAGCCCGGTGCTTTTCCAACTGAATGACATCCAATTTTGGATTTTAGATTTTGGATTTTAGATTTTGGATTTTGGTTCGCGCCTCATCTAGTGCAGGCCACATAAATCTAAAATCTCCAATTCCCCATCCCTTTGTGGGTGGGGTGAATCTAAAATCGATTGCCGCCCAGTTGCTGCTCTGGTTCGATCGGATCAAGCGTTAAAATCACCCCATTTTTCGCTGTTTGCCGAGTCTCGCGACAGCGACTGAGAGCCTAACAAGCTTTCCTCTAGGTGCATCCGTTGCTCCATCTGGCGGAGGAAATAGCCTGTCATCATCGCCGAAGCCAGCAAACCCGCCAAGTTTTCTCGGTCAGTGGTAATGTGAACGTTAAAATGCTCGCCTGGTAACATCCCGACCAGACCCTGAACGTTGTGAGAAATAATTTGCTTAATTTCGGGACTTACTGCCTTGGCTACAAGGGCTAAAACCTCCGGTGATTGGTGCTGTAGATAGGTCAGCAGGGGATTGGCTTGGACATCTTCGGTGCCGGAACTTAAATAGTCAGGATTGAAAACCATGAGGCTCCTAAATATTTCATTTAATTCTAATCTAAACGAGTCACAGATGGGAGCAGGTTTTGGAGGCGGGTAACCCGTACATTCTTTGGTGGTGATGCCGAACGAACAGGTTATACCAAATCCGCTTGCATAACCCCTTTTTGACCCGACGACTAAAGTCGCGGCTTGCGCGTACAAAGCCCGCCTGGGCGGGCTTCAAGAAAAAGGGGGTAGTTAACCCGGATTTGGTATTATAGCCTGTTAAGCTTGGGTCGGCTCATCCACCTGCTGTGGCAGTCGATCCACTTGAAAATACTGATGAAATTTGTCTGTTACCTGTAGCCAAGAGGATCGACTATCGGCTTGGCGACGTTTGCGAATATAGCCTAGTTCCACGAGTTCCTGCACTTGCTGATAGGCTCCCGAACCGCGCAAATCAACCAGTTCGGTTTGAGTGAGGGGGCCTTTGAGGGCGATCGCAGCTAGCGTCCGCAAAGCTCCCACACCTAATTCTGATGGGATCAAATTTTGCATTAAGCTTTGAAATGATGTCCGCAGTTGCAGGCAGTAGCCCTCTGGCGTTTCGACGACTTCCAATGCACTGTCTCGATGGGCGTAGTCAGCCATGAGTTCCAGCAGTGCTTCGGATACTTCGGCCTTACTGCATTCAGCATACTCGGCGAGCGCGGCAATTGAAAGAGGTTGTCCTTTTAAGTAGAGAATGGCTTCAATTTTAGTTGCTAAACGAGGCATGATAACTAATTCTCCATAACTTTGCTTTTCTTTGCTATATGTAGACAAAAGACGATTCAAGTTAACTGAGGCAGCAACGTTGCTGACCTATTGCTTGTAGAAAACAAAGACCGTTTAACTCGATTTGGATTTAGGTGGTTTGAATCTCTTGCGCCTTTTCGCATAGAAGTCATCAACTGTAGCCAAAACTGTACCGACGACTTAAGGTCAGACCTCGTAGCAATCCTGACTTCATTTGCCGCTAGATTGTACGGGCAGCGTAGAGTCAGAAAGAAAACCCAAGCCGCTATTAAAGCTTTAGAGGAAACTGAGTAATGGCATCTATACGAAACAAGAATTTGCTCAAGCGCACGGCAAGAGTTTACCTGAACGATTTGAACACAGGTAAATCTCAAGTGGTGCGTCAATTCTTGTGTCAATGCCACGATGTCATGCAGTACTTTGTTGACCTGTTTTGGCAACGAAAAGACTTTTCTGGAAAACTTGCCTCCTTGCCTACCGTCCACAGGGCTAAAGATAAATTTGGAATTACAACCCGCTTGTCCCAAGCGCTTGCCAAACAAGCTGGTGAATGCGTTCGCTCTCAACACAAGAAAGATAGAAAGCGAAAACCTCAGCTTAGATGGCACACTGTCACCCTGTTTTACCACTTCGTTACTATTGAACCGTTCAAAGGAAACGGGTTTGATTGGTGCGTGAAGCTGATTGGCTCTGGTGCGCCTAAGTTGGACATTCCCCTCAAGTCCACCAAGATGATAAATCAACGATTGAAGGACGGATGGCAACTGTCTAAAACCATCCGCATGGGATTGAGGGAAGGACGGTTGTGGATTGACTTTATTTTTGAAAAAGAACGAAGACCCTTGAAAACAGAAGGCAAGATTGTTGGCATGGATTCCAACTACAAGAACGGAGTGGTGTTTAGTGACTTTCAAGTAGTTGGAGAAACTATTTATCCACGAATTCAGGGCTTCAAAAAGCGACAGAAAAATACCCACGCCGAAATCAAATCGATGCTGGGTCATGCTCTGAAGTCTGTTGATTGGTCTTCTATCCAAGTTCTCAGTATTGAGGACTTGAAGAAGGTTAAACATGGGAAACGAGGGACGTTCTCTCGCGTGTTTAACAGGCGGTTGTCTCATTGGCTTTATCGCACTTTGGTGCAGTTGTTGGAGAGGAAGTGCGAGGAAGAGGGGATTCAGCTTGTGGTGAAAGACCCCTTTAAGACCTCGCAGTTCTGCTCTTGCTGCAACAGATGGGACAGGCGAAACCGAAAAGGTGACAGGTTTAAGTGTGTTCATTGTGGCTACCAATCTCATGCTGACCACAATGCGGCTCACAACCTGGAGCTTTTAGGTGCGGCGGGAGTTTATGGTCTCCGTTTCTACTTAAGTTCAAAACGGCAAAGTTTTGGATAACCATTATGATGTGGCTGTTGAACTGGAATCTCGATCGCATTCGCCGTAGGCGTTCCCCAAGGGTAGCACGATCGCAAACTCCGCTCCCTCGACTGGCGCTGAGATACACTTCAATTCTCCACCGTGTTTTTCCACCACAATTTGGTAGCTGATAGCTAATCCCAAACCAGTACCTTTGCCTACGGATTTCGTTGTAAAGAAAGGATCGAATATTTTACGGCGTACCGCCTCTGTAATGCCGGGGCCATTATTAGCAATGCAAATCGCGACTCGATTATCGTTTAGGACTTTGGTGCTAATCCGAATAGTTGGTAATTGGTTATTTGTATTTCCCGATCCCTTACCCATTCCCTCATCCAAAGCATCAATAGCATTGGTGAGTACGTTCATAAATACCTGATTTAGCTGACCTGGATAGCACTCCACAAGAGGCAATTTACCGTAATCTTTAACTATCTCAATAGCACAAGAAGTAGCCTTTTCTTTCAACCGATGTTGCAAGATTAACAAAGTGTTGTCTAGCCCTTCGTGAATATCGACAGGCTTTCTTTCAGCTTCATCCAAACGGGAGAAATTACGTAAAGACAAAACCAGTTGGCGAATGCGATCGGCCCCGACTTTCATTGATGCGATCGTCTTTGGTAGATCCTCAGTCAAAAACTCTAAGTCAATAGCATCAATTTGTTTGAGAATCTTAGGAGTAGGAGCGGGGTAATCCTGCTGGTAAAACTCTAGTAAGTTTAGCAAATCTTCAGCATATTCATCAATGTGGGTGAGATTGCCGTAGATAAAATTGACTGGGTTATTAATTTCGTGGGCAATACCAGCCACAAGCTGACCCAAACTCGACATTTTTTCTGTTTGAATTAGTTGAGATTGGGTTCGTTGCAGTTCGTCGAGGGCTAACTCTAGCTGTCGAGCTTTCTCCGTTGCTGTGGCGGCAGCAATGCGGCTTTCGTCGTATAGTTCCGCTTGATGAATTGCGATCGCAGCTTGATCCCCTAACTGTTGCAGCAGATCGATTTCAGCAGCCTGCCAAACTCTTGTAGCGTAACACTCATGGGCAATCAGCAATCCCCACAGATAATCGCTTCTCCTAATCGGTACGACTAAGTTAGCTTTTACGCAAATCTTCTGCAAAAACTCTACATGACACAGACTCAAACCTTCTTCAACTATATTACCTACAGCCCGAACCCGTCCCGCTTGGTACTGATAGGTGTACTCCACAGGAAAACAGTTATCGTGGTAAACTTCTCCCAAAATTGACAATTTTTGGTCAATTACTTCTTCGACCACCACCTTGCCACTCCAGGTTTCCCTAAACTTATAAATTATCACTCTATCTGTGTTTAAAAGTTGCCTTACTTCTCGGACAATAGTTTGCAAAATAGTCGGCAAATCTAAAGTGCCGCGAATTAGATTTGTCACTTGCTTGAGGACTCTGGCTAATTCCAACGACTGCTGCAATTCGAGCGTTCGCCGCTGTAATTCCACAGTTCTCTCTTCCATTTGATGCTCCAAATTAGTATTCATAACCTACACTTGTTTGTCAAGTTTATTCTGCTGAATAGCCAACGCCAATCTGTTGCCAGGCTACATTCACAATCGAACGCTGATGAGTCTTAAGAAACCGTTCGCGAGCATGAGGAGGTATATCATCCGCAGTCAAATTCCATTTCTTATATCTACAAGCTGATGCTTTTGACCATTTTGACCTGCTTTTCATCCTCCGTCAATAAGATATGGCGGGGATCTTCTCGGCAGAGTAGATAAAAGTTAGATTTAATATACTGGATACTCTTGACTGAATATTAAGTAAAGAAAACAAACTTAAATTTTGTTTACAAAGATTTATTATAATTGAAATCTGGCTCCCTTGCCCATAAAGGAGCGTGGGAGAAAAAAAGTACGCGAGTCATTAGTTTTGTTCGCCCACGCTTGGGCTGGTATAGCTAGGGGCTAGGGGCTCTCTTGCTCTTGCTAGGGGAAGAAGGGTCTAGCTTTGTAGGTTGGGTTGAGGCACGAAACTAGGGCAAATGCGTTGGGTTTCGCTTCACTCAACACAACCTAAGATGAAATGGCGAAGGTATTGCCCTGATAAACCGGGTTTATGGGTGTTTACAGCGCTTTGCAACTGAGTGAAGTATAGATTGTAGGGGCTTTCCGCGAGTGCGTGCCGTAGGCATTAGCATTGCGGAATAAATGTTTCGGTCTTAAGTTAACCCACATTCCGCAATGCTTCGCCCTATACCTCATTCGCCTGCAAGCCGCTGTAGTAAAGCTGTAGCGCCCACCTAATTAGAAACGAAACTCAGTTCGCAAATTGCCTATAAACACAGTGGGATTATCATCAAAGTTGTTCATATTTTGGATGATATAAAAAGCTGGAACAATGGCAATATTCGGACTTATCGGGTAGAAGTAATTCAATTCAATGTCGTATTGAGTACCGCCATTGCCACCACCCGCAACCAAAAACTCCCGACCATCTAAAACATCATACGGGATAACAAAAGACACCGTTGCTAGAGCCCCCGGCTTGCCCAAGTCTGGGAACGCAAGTCCAGCCTGGATATTTTGTGCATTGAGATCTCCTTCATCCCTCCCATCTGAGATCGGGTCTAGGTGAGTACTCGAATAGTAATAGCGTCCGAAGATACCAAAATGCTTGGTAATCAACCAACTAAGGTTAACACCAAAGGTATCGGAAGTTGCATCGTGAACGCGCCCGCCAAAACCATCATCAGCCGTCCCAACAACAGGCTGAAAGGCGATTTGACCATTTTGATTTTGGGGAAGATTAGAACGCTGATACAGCAGGCGAATATTGGCAGTTCTAGAGGGTTTAAATGTCAGTTCGGCTGTAATTGTATCCGCACCGTTAAACAAACCTCTGTTTGGATCGGATGGTGGGCGATTACCGGAGAAAAACTCAATATTTTCCACCAGATAGCCAGCACGAAATTCAAATTGCTTGCTGAGGTTCCACTCTACGACAGCTCCAGAACCGCGCTTGGTGTAAGTTAAAAAGGTGCTGTTAATTGAGTTAAAAGTACTTGCACCATTGATCGGGATGGTGAAAGGATTGCCGTCAAAGTGGCGATAAAAGTTTACCCTTGGCCCAACCGTCACACGCAACTTTTCACCAACTGGAAAGCTGTAGAACAATTCGGCTATTACCACATCATTTTCAGTTGGGCCGACCGTTTGGTCGAGAAAAGGAGTACCTGTGGTGTTGAACTGACCTGCCGAAACAAGTGCATTCGCTGGAGAAAATCCATTTCCAGCCCCTATCCGAGTCACGAGAGTGTCTTTCCCGGTGAAGGAAGTGTTGAAGGTCAACCACGCCAGATAGCTGAAGGTGGTTTCGGGGTTATTTTCTGTCCTGACAAACGGTATACCGTTCGGAAGGCGCTGGGTGGCGAAAGCGTTAAATCCCTCCGCCCTCACACGATCGCCCCCACCAATAGTGGCGTTTGTGATGTTGAAAGAGACAAAACCATTTAGTTTGGTGGTGGTAGAAAATTGCTGGGCTTCCAGTCGGGCTGTGCGTGCTTCCAGAGTGTCTACGCGACCGCGCAGTGTGCTGAGTTCAGCTTTAAATTGCTCTTGTAACCGTCGCAGGCTTTCGATGTCCTCTTGAGTGACTCCGCCGCCGCCTGCTGCGGCAATCAATTCTTGTATTCGGTTTAGGCAAGAATTTAAGCCAGCGGCAAATTCGTAGCGAGTCAGGGCGCGATTGCCGCGATAAGTGCGATCGGGATAACCTTCAATACAACCGTAGCGTTCTACCAGAGATTGCAGTGCTTGGAATGCCCAGTCGGTAGGTTGAACGTCAGACAGCTGAGAAACGGAAGTCACCTGCGCCATGCCGCCTTTTTTCACTGGAACTGGTTCGGAATTAGTTGCTTCCCCAGACAGCTGTGAAACGGGTGTCACCTGCGCCATGCCGCTGTTTTTCATCGGAACTGGTTGGGGATTAATTGGTTCGCCAGACAGCTGTGAAACGGGTGTCACCTGGGCGATCGTCTCATTTTTTACCGCCTTGGCGGGAACTGACTGGGGATTAATTGGTTCTCCAGGATGGGAAGCAGAAGCTGCCGGTGTCTTTGCCTCATCCTTTAAGAATTTGGTTGAAACTTGTTGGCGATTAATTGAATCTAAGGAGGGAATGCTGGCGGTAAATCCCATTAACTCTGTACCCAGGTCAATGGCTTCCTCCTGGGAGTTGCGGCTAGGTAGCTCAACACTTTCGCGAACGTCTTGTGCTAGAGCAGAAGTAGGAATTACACAGCCACCAATTAAAATTGCTGGACTAATTAGCAACGCCTGCCAAAAAAGTTTTTGCATTTTTCCTCACACCTCAACACCATTCAATAGCGCCACCTTACCAAAGTGGAATCGCGCCAGTATGTTATATTTGCTACGTAAAATTGTACCAGCATCTGGTTATCGTCCCGCACATCCCTTGCCAGTCAGTAGGAAGAGAGTAGCATTATGATAGAAAGCTGGGATGATCTCACGTGGAGTGACTTTTATTGATGAACATAACGACTGGCAAAGCACTTCAAAATGGCAAGTACGTTCTTGATGCCGCTATTGGCCAGGGTGGATTTGGCATCACCTATAAAGCCACCCACACCTATCTCGGTCAAACTGTTGTAATCAAAACCCTGCATGATAATCTTCGCCGCCACGAAGATTTTGACCGATTTCAGGAGCAATTTATCGCCGAAGCCCAGCGACTAGCAAAATGCCAGCATCCTAACATTGTCAGGGTGCTGGATTTTTTTGAGGAGGGTGGGCAGTCTTTCATCGTCATGGATTATATTCCAGGGCCAACGCTGGCCGAATCGATTAAACAAGGTCAGCCCTTAGCTGAAGCCCAAGCTATTCACTACATTCGTCAAATTGGCTCAGCTTTAAGCGTTGTACATCACAATGGGCTACTGCATCGGGATGTTAAACCTCAAAACATCATCCGACGGGAAGGAACAGAGTCGGTAATCCTGATTGATTTTGGAATTGCCCGCGAATTTACGCTGGGGGTGACTCAAACTCATACGGGTATTTTGTCGGCTGGGTATGCGCCGATCGAACAATATCTACCACGAGGTAGGCGCAGTCCAGCCACGGATATTTATGCTCTGGCGGCGACTCTTTATTACCTGCTAACGGGTCAACCGCCGGTGCCAGCAGCGTTGCGCGATCGCGTCCCCCTACCGAACCCAAGGCAAATGCGCCCCAACCTCAGCCCAGCCGTTGAGCAAGCGATTTTGCGGGGTTTAGATATGGAAGCCGATCGCCGTCCGCAAACTGTTGCCGCATGGTTAAATCTGCTGCCCAATACAGTATCCCAGATCGGCGAACCCACGCTATCCTTGCTTTCCACCACTCACCCACCGACAAATGGCGAAGTGGAACAGGAGCCTTTTAATGGCCAAAAGACACCCAAACGTTGGGGAATGAGGCTTTTAGGGATTACGGCGGGGCTGGCGGCGATCGTCGGCACAAGTTTCGGCTTAACGCTGCGCTTTGGTAACGCTGGGAAACCCGTATTGCAGCAAGAACAGTCTTTTCCACCCACCAATAACTGGCCGACGGTAGAACCCACGACTCCATCGTCAGCAACTGGGGAACCAAACTCGCGATCGAATTCTCAGATCGATTCGCCACCAAATTCGCGATCGAACTCTCAACCAAACAACCCTGTTGTTAAGGAAAACTCCACAACAGGATCGCGGCGTTCTAGACTAAAATCGAGAGTCCGATCGTCGTACCCGCCTGTACGTCAGAAACCTTCGCCCCAACCAACGGCAACCCCTCAATCGGCGATCGCACCAATCGCACCAATGCCAACAATTTCGCCAAAGCCCGAAGCACCAATTCAGCCTGCTGTTGCTACTCCCACGCCCATTCCTGCTGAGACTCCAGCCGTCACAGCAGCACCAGCAACCCAAGCAGCCCCTCCTGTGACTCTAACCAACCCCGAACCAGCACCAGCTACGGAACCATCTAATTCCCAACCGCCAGTTGTCCAGCCATTACCTCCCATACCCGCCTCAGAGTCCGTAGCCCCATCTGCGGAACCATCTCAACAGCCTTAGTCGCTTTTGGATCTCAGGCAGGAGATTTGAGCGCAAGCTATAATTTGGGCGGGTAGAAACCATAAAAATATTCCATGAGTCATAATCTCGTTCATGCCTTTTTTGTCGGCAGAGCGGTTGCCGAAGCCCTCTACGAGCAGCTAGAGCAAGCCTTTACAAACACCCTGAGCGAACTTGGCAAATTTGATGCCGAGCAACGCGAGCGGATGCGGGAATTCACTGAGCAAGCGATCGAACGAGCTAACCGAGCCGAAGAAATTGCCGTCCGGGGGCGAACCACTACTGCGATCGTCCCCCTGGGTTCGCAACCGACAGACTTGCAAGCAACTATTGATGAACTTAGGGCAGAAATTGCTCAATTACGGTCAGAATTGCAACGCTATCGCAGTCGTTCTGTTTAAAGTTTGAAAATAGCCTGATGCGATCGTCCTACGGTTTCAAACCGTGGGATTCTTGTTTGTCTAGGGACTTCCAAATCAAAAAATATCCAACCGCTTCTTGTGGAGCAGGCATCTTGCCTGCCATTGGTTTTGGGCGGGCAGGATGCCTTGCCCCCTCCCCACAAGAAAGGATAGTTTATAGCAACCGATAAGTCATACCAAATCCGCAACGATTACCCCTTTTATGTCGAGCGGCTGTAGAGACGTTTCATGAAACGTCTCTACAATGTTTAGGCCAAAAATTAAAGGGGTAACCAACCCGGATTTGGTATCAGTTAGGACTTTCTTAATTCCTGAAACCCTTGATTCTAGCCCCTTCTGACCCTAGCAAGAGCAAGAGAGCCCCTAGCCCCTAGCTATACAAGGATTACCTTTGGGAGTTGCGTCGGGATAAAAAGTGACGATCGCGTCTCTATCCTTGACAAAAACGGCATTGTAAGATTTTCCCGTATCCCCATCTCGCACAGCCAAAATGCAAGCTCCTTGGGCATTTCCCTGCGCCTTAAATGCTTTAGTCGCATTCAAAAGCAGTTCTTTGGCATCGCTGACTAAAGCATAGCCTTTGATGTCATCGATCCATGTGCTTGAGCCTTTTTTGACGACTACACCCAGGGTATAAACTACGCCGGGAATTACCTCTTCTTTTGGCAAGTTACTGGATAAACGTCCGCCAATACCGTCTTTTTGCAGTTGCAGATATCTGCCCACAAAATGCAGTCCGCCTATTTTTTCTGGCCCTTCTAACTCCCCGCAAAAAATATGTTCAAAGCCTTCTCGCTTAGACCAAACAGCCGTTAAATCGTCCAGGAATTCTGCTTGTGTACTGCGAACTGGCAGCAGTTGACCGCCAACAGCTTGCTGGATTTCTCTCAATACATCTGGGTGATCTGATGAAGCTAAGCGCTTCATAGCGCTGAGGGTTTGAAACTCGAAGATTTCCAGGATTGGCACCGCCGATCGCTCTTGGGGCCTCACAAGTGCGATCGGCCCTAAAGGTTCCAGCTATGGGAACTTGTGCAATAGCAGCATTTATCGGTAGAAATAGTAGGACGATCGCGATCGCTACACTTGCAGCCAGTCTAATCCAAACATCACCTTTCATAAATCTGAAGGAAAACATACTGTACATTTAAGCTGCTACGCATCTAATTTGATAGTCAGTTTTTCTGAACTTCTTGTGGGATGGGCATCCTGCCCGTCTTTGTATTTGATTTAGATGCGTAATAGCTTACTACCTTCAGACTAGCTTTTCTTAGTTCCGCAGATTTGCTCGGTACTCAAGCTAAAATTACCCTTTGTAGGGTATAAGACCAGAAAGATTAACCATAGCTCACGGAGCGGTGCTGTGATATAGTATACCGCTAAAATTATCGATAGGTTGATAATTTTAAGTATATTTTGGGTAACAATAAGAGAAGAAGTGTTAGCAAATTGTGAGCCAAAACATGAATAAACAGACATTTGGCTTTGTGTTCGTTTTCCTACTTGCGGGATTTATCATTGCTGGTGACGGTTTGACTTTTCTACCCAAACCAGTAAGGCAGGCTAGCCTGCAAAGCCGAACTTTCGTAGTGGGGTTGTTTCCAAAATGGATCAGACCTAAAGATCGAGATGCTGGCAGGAAAAATGATATCAACAATTTAGAGAGCGGACAAGAGCCGAAGCCGCAGTAAGTAATATCGTTTCCGGTTGTGTCTGAATTATTATGGCCACAGAGGGGCAGAGGGGCAGAGGGGCAGAGGGGCAGAGGGGCAGAGGGGCAGAGGGGCAGAGGGGCAGAGGGGCAGAGGGGCAGAGGGGCAGAGGGGCAGAGGGGCAGAGGGGCAGAGGGGCGGAGGGGCAGAGGGGCAGAGGGGCAGAGGGGCAGAGGGGCAGAGGGGCAGAGGGGCAGAGGGGCAGAGGGGCAGAGGGGCAGAGGGGCAACCCCACCCCCAACCCCTCCCCGTCCCACGGGGAGGGGAGAAGGAGAGAGGGGCAGAGGGGAAAAACGAACAATTCCGACGCAGACGGATTTGATATAAGCGGTAATTAGTCATTAGTTATTTGTACAAAGGACTAATTACCGCTGACAATTTCAGATTTCAGATTTTAGATTTCAGATTTAAAACAAATATAAAATCCAAAATTTAAAATCTAAAATCTAAAATTACCCTTAGCTATACCTTTTTCAGCCAGCTGAACATTGCCCGCAGATCCTTGCCTACTTCCTCAATTGGGTGTTCTGCTTCCTGACGCCTCATGGAGGTAAATCCGGGTTTACCGGCTTGATTTTCTAACACAAATTCGCGGGCGAATTGACCGCTTTGAATTTCTTGGAGAATCTTACGCATTTCAGCGCGGGTTTGGTCGTTGACGATTCGAGGGCCACGGGTATAATCGCCATACTCGGCGGTGTTGGAAATGCTGTCGCGCATTTTGGCTAAGCCGCCTTCCACAACTAGGTCAACAATCAGTTTGACTTCGTGGAGACATTCAAAGTAAGCCAATTCAGGCTGATAGCCAGCGGCAACTAGGGTTTCAAAACCAGCTTTGATCAGCGCACTTAAGCCGCCGCAAAGCACAACTTGTTCGCCAAATAAATCGGTTTCGGTTTCTTCTCGGAAGGTGGTTTCTAGGATACCGCCGCGAGTGCCACCGATGCCTTTAGCATAAGCCATTGCGCGATCGCGTGCCTGACCCGACGCATCCTGATAAACTGCAAACAGACAGGGAACTCCTTCGCCCTGTTCGTAAGTCCGCCGCACCAAATGTCCCGGCCCTTTCGGTGCAACCATCACCACGTCTACATTAGGTGGCGGGACAACTTGACCGAAGTGTATATTGAAACCGTGGGCAAAAGCGAGTACTTTCCCTTCTGTCAGATGCGGCTCAATTTCGTTCTTGTAGATCGTTTTTTGCACCTCATCCGGCAAGAGGATCATAATCAAGTCAGCAGTTTTGGCGGCATCAGCTACACTGTGGACAGCTAACCCGGCTGCTTCTGCCTTAGACGCCGATTTGCTGCCGGGATACAGCCCGACAATGACTTTTATGCCACTATCTTTGAGATTGAGGGCGTGAGCGTGACCTTGAGAACCGTAGCCGATGATGGCAATGGTTTTATTGGCTAATAGGTCTAAATTGGCATCAGCGTCGTAGTACATACGGGCCATAGGGACAACTCCTTCGGTGCAAGCGTCTTAATTTACTGCAAACTTTTAATCATACCAAAATACTAGGTAGCTTAGATAGGCTTGTCGGCAATACCAACGAAGATAAGACTTTATGCCAAGATCGAAGCAGAATAAAACCGTCCTATAACTTGTTATGGCAGAAGTACGAGACTCTCTAGCTCAGCATTACCACGAGCGAACTAAATATGACCCCCAGACCATAGCAACTAAAAGTCAGGGGTTGGACTGGTCGCGCCAGCCGGTGCCATTCAAGGAATACAAAATTGGCACTTCCTTTGACCTCAAACCCTATCTGAAAGAAAAAGCAGAAAGGTTTGCAGGCTCCGAGGCAGAGAAGTGGTGGTGGCGTCTGTCTCGGTTGCTGTTTTGCAGTTACGGTTTGACGGCGAAAATCCCGACGATGACGGGGGAGCCGATGTATCTGAGGGCAGCGCCTTCTGCGGGTGGATTGTACCCGGCGGAGGTGTATTTGATTTCTCGCGGCACACCGCTACTGCCACCAGGATTGTATAATTATCAGCCCAAGACTCATTCCCTGATTCATTTTTGGGAAAATGAGGTCTGGAAGGTTCTGCAAGATGCTTGTTTCTGGCACCCAGTTTTAGATAGCACTCAGATGGCGATCGTCACTACAGCGATTTTCTATCGGTCATACTGGCGCTATCAAGACCGAGCTTATCGGCGGATTTATCTCGATACGGGTCATCTGCTGGGTAATATTGAGTTAGCGGGCGCTATGAATGACTATCGCCCTCATTTGCTCGGCGGATTTGCGGATGAGGCAGTCGATCGCTTGCTTTACTTGGACTCTGAGCAAGAAGGGACTATTGCAGTGATTCCCTTGGCAGACTTGCTGGATGTCAAGCAAAATTTACCGCTAGCTTCAACGGTGTTGCCTTCTGGGACTCAGACAAATTATCCCTTCTTACGGGATGGGGAACTGCTGGGATATTTCCATCGCGCTACGCAGATCGAGTTGTCGAAGTCGCCAAAGACTCTAGACATCGTTGCTGAAACATCGCTGGAGGATAAGTACAATTTTCCCTTCTGTCTGAAAGTTTCTACTGCCACGGAGCCTCTAGATTGGGGAGAAAGCCTGGAAGCACTGGAGGACACGATTCTTAGGCGTCGTTCCACTCGTGCCTACAGCGGTGGGAATCTGAGTCTGGATGAACTGAAAGCTTTACTTGATTTTACATATCAACCTTTGCACTACATTGACCAGAATTTGGATGGCTCTCCAGACTATTTCGATCTGAGTTTAATCGAGACGTTCATCGCTGTGTCTGGGGTGGATGAGTTGGAGGATGGCTGTTACTATTACGCACCACTAGCCCAAGAATTACGGCAGATTCGCTTTAAAAACTTCCGGCGGGAGTTGCATTACCTGTGCCTGGGACAGGATCTGGGGCGCGATGCGGGGGCGGTGCTGTTCCACACGGCTGATTTGAAAACTTCTGTGGCGAAATATGGCGATCGCGTCTATCGTTATCTTCACATGGATGCCGGTCATTTGGGCCAAAGGCTGAATTTAGCTGCGATCGGCCTCAATTTGGGCGTCAGCGGCATCGGTGGCTTTTTTGATGACCAAGTGAATGAAGTTTTGGGCATCCCAGCTGATGAAGCCGTTCTCTATATCACTACCTTGGGGCGTCCCCGCTAGCTACTCTCTTCTGTTCACCTATAGCAGCTAGCCAACCAGACTGGGTATGTCAACAGCAATTTTGCGTAAATTTTGGAGAATGCGATAATAAAAGCAGAGGAAGTGGGTAAGTTCTATATGGTTGGAACTGAGTAACCGAGTAGCAAATTATGAGCAAAGTTCTGGTTGTGGAAGACAGCCTTACGCAACGGGAGATGATCTCAACCCTCCTGAAAAAAATTGGGCTGAAGGTTACAGTGGCTTGTGATGGCGTCGAAGCAATGGAACAAATTCAGGCGAGTTGTCCGGATCTAGTCGTTCTGGACATTATTATGCCGCGTATGAACGGCTACGAAGTTTGCCGCAAGATCAAGTCTGACTCCAAAACCAAGAACTTAGCTGTGGTAATGTGTTCGGCTAAGAAGGAAGAGTTCGATCGCTACTGGGGGATGAAACAAGGTGCAGATGCCTATATCGCTAAGCCTTTTCACCCACAAGAGTTACTTGGGACGGTGAAACATCTGTTGCGCGAGTAGCGGCAAGAAATAAACTTGAATGTAGAATCATGAGCAGCAAACATGATAGTTCAATCACCACCGAAACTTATAACTGTCGATGAGTTTATTACGCATTATGGCAACAACTCTCGCTATGAGTTAATTGATGGGGAGTTAATTGACATGGAACCGACTGGACCCCACGAACAAGTAGCAGCCTTTATTGGGCGAAAGCTAAATGTGGAGATTGACCGCCAGGATATGACTTACTTTATCCCACACCGATGTCTAATCAAACTTTTAGGGGCGGAAACTGCTTTTCGTCCTGATGTGATTGTTTTAGATAAAACTCGATTAGTAAATGAACCGTTGTGGCAACAAGAACCCGTGATTACTTTGGGGACTTCAATCAAACTTGTGGTAGAAGTTGTCAGCACAAACTGGCAAAACGATTACGCCCGCAAGGTCGAGGACTATGCCATGTTAGGTCTGCCTGAGTATTGGATTGTGGATTATCTTGGTATTGGTGGGAGAGAATATATTGGCAAACCTAAACAGCCAACCATTACAATTTGTACTTTGGTCGAGGATGAGTATCAAAAACGATTATTCCGAAGTGGCGATTTGGTTGTTTCCTCAATCTTTCCAGACCTGCGACTGGCGGCAACACAAGTCTTCGTGGCAGGGCAGTAAGAGTTTATCCCAAAAGTGTTGTCTGGGACGAGAAATATGTGTTTATCTGTCTTCATCTGCGATCATTTGTGGTTAAAAATATCCAAAACCTACTTGTCTGATAAGCTCGTTATTACTGTAGATCTACTTCCCAATACAAAAACGACTGAAAATCCTGTCTAGCACTGATTCGGTGACTTCTTCGCCGGTGATTTCTCCTAGTGCTTGAATAGCACCGCGAAGGTCAATTGTCCAGAAATCTAAGGGGAATTGGTCATCAATGGTTTTTTGCACTTGTTGTAATGATATTTTTGCTTGTGTCAGTGCTGCTGATTGACGTTGATTAATTGCTAAATCTAAATCTGCTGCTTGGAGGTTGCCTGCATGAACGGCTTCTAGGATAGCTGTTTCTAAATCTTCAATCCCCTGATTGCGGGCAGCAACTGTGAGGATTTTGGATTTTGGATTTTGCGCGAAGTGGGCGTCTTGGCGGTTCCCGTCACGATGCCCACCTTCGCAAGAGAGGATTTTGGATTGAAGAAGCTTCAATTTATCTTGTTCTAATAAATCGATTTTGTTGATGACTAAAATGACAGGACGATGTTTGACTTGTGTATAGATTTCCTCATCATCTGGCGTCCAACCAGCTTGGGCGTCTATGGTAAGTAATACTAGATCGGCATTTTGGGCGACATTGCGCGATCGCTCTACGCCGATCTTTTCCACTACATCCACGGTTTCCCGAATCCCGGCTGTATCAAGCACTTGCACGGGGATTCCGCCCACCACTAAGGTCGATTCTACAACGTCGCGGGTGGTGCCGGGAAGGTCGGTGACGATCGCGCGATCGCTCCTACTCCAAGCATTCAGCAAACTCGATTTTCCCACGTTCGGACGCCCGACGATTGCCACTTTCAACCCGGTACGCAGCAATTCTCCCTTGTCAGCAGTTGCTAAAATGCGAGTTACTTCTGCCAAAACTTGCTCTATTTGCGCTTTCACCACTTCCTCATCCAGTGGCGGCAAATCTTCCTCAAAGTCAATTCTGGCTTCAATTTCTGCCAATATATCCAAACAGGTGACACGCAACTGCCGAATTGGTTGGCGCAATTTCCCCTGTAATCCAGCTAAGGCTAATTGTGCCGCTTGGGGCGATTTAGCACCGACCAAGTCGGCTATACTTTCAGCTTGAGTTAAATCTAGACGCCCGTTTAGAAACGCACGAAGGGTAAATTCTCCCGGTTGTGCCAGTCTAGCACCCTGCTCGATACACAGTTGCAATACCTGCTGCACGGCCATGATGCCGCCGTGACAGTGGAACTCTACCACATCTTCGCGGGTGTAGGAGCGAGGCGCTTTCATAATCAGCAACAGCGCTTCATCGACTAGCTGCTGCGTCTGGGGATGGCGAATATAACCGTAGAGTATGCGGTGAGTTTCCCAGGGTTGACTCCCTGGGGCGTGGAAAAGGGCGCGTGCGATCGTCATTGCTTGCGAACCTGACACGCGCACAATGCCCACGCTGCCCTGTTGGGGGACAATTGCTGTGGCTAGAGCTGCGATCGTTGTGCTTGTTGTCAATGTCTGAGACATTTTATCGGATTTTAGATTTTAGATTGCAGATTTCAAATTTAAAATTTTAGATTCTCAAAACCCTTTTGGCGCTAATAAGCCATGCAAGTATAGCAACCGATGAGTCAGTTAGGACGTTCTTAATTCCTGAAACCTTTGCGGATTCTAGCCCCTAGCCCCTAGCCCCTAGCTATATTTGGCAATTTTTATCTTTTGCCTTTGACGCCGTTCGGTACTTCTTCTCTCACTAGCATCAACTCAAATAGTTCGCCTAGCGTATACGTCTTGCCTGTATCGGGATTTTGCGGTTCTAAGGCTACCCGCAACGTTTCCAGCGTGTCAGCCTGGATTTTAGTGACAAATCCGTTCTCAATGCCATTGGCTGTACTCGCTGGCAAACCGCAATAACCCTGTAATTCTTGGAGACTCCAGCCTTTTGCTTCTCTGGCGTTACGCAGAATATCTCCCACACGCAGGACTCCCTGTGAGTTGAATCGATACCGACCTGAACTTTGCCTCACTTGACTCTTGGCCACAGTCTCCTACGGAATCAGTTAACTTATTTATTCATTTTATGTCACTGAAACACTTGATTTTATACGACAAGTCGTATATGATATTAATGTGAAGCTAGAAATCTACACGCCCCGTAATTAGCCGAACAAACACTATTATTTGGGTTTCCACAAAAAGGGAGAGCATCATGTACCGCAAGAGTCAACGTCGTCTTCATCGCCAAAGCCTGATTGCTACCGGGAAAATAAACCCGATCGAATGGTACATATCCAAAACTGAGGCGGCTGTAGCGCTAAAAGATTTCGGCATTCCCCTCAAGGAAGTGAAAAAGTTACGCTGTCTGAAGCATCAAGTGTGCGTGTCTTACTGGGACATCAACGGAAAAGTCTGCTGTTCCTTTTTCAGCTATCGGATTTTTGAGCGTTGGCAAAAGGCAGTCGAACGGCTAATTCACAATTGCCAAATTTTGGGGGAATGGGAGAGGCTGAGGGATATTATACAGTACGATATGTTGAAATTCCCTTATCCAGTAGAGATGGCCGATCGAATTTGGGATACATTGAAAAACCGTTGGCATCAGTTGAGGACAGCTGTGCGAGTAGGGGAAGCATTAGCAGTTTGAGGCTATCAACGCATCAAGGGACTACCGTGGTGATGGATTAAATACCACTTTCCACCTATAAACTCAAAGATATTTGTAGCCATTGATTGTGCTTGGGCTTTTTTGCGATCGCTTACTTGTAAAACATTATCTATCAGGATGACGTAAGCAATATTGTTGCGAACCTCCGTTGTGACAATATCTGTTTCAATTTCTAGGTATTGGGTATTTCTAAATATTGCCTCCCAAGAGGAGCGAATGTCTTTCCATCCTTTGAGCGCTTTGCGACACCGCACCTGCCACAATTATAATCAGCAATGCCACCCAAACCAATTTTTTTATTGACATCCTAGCTAATTTTATAAGAAACCGATCGACTGCGATGCTGGGACAGATGTAACGCAAATATGGCTGGCGAGTAACCGTACAAAGCCGACAAAACCTGGATTTATAACACCGATGAAGTAGGAGATTTGGGGCAACTTTTGACAACGACAAAGCCGATATAAAATAGCGTGAAAACCGTTACTCGTATAGCTACACAGTCATTTTAAATAACGTTAAAATAGAGATACATCACCAGGAAATTGCTAAATAAAATGAAAGTACAATCATCTGTTTTAGTACATTTAGGATACGGAAAATATGTGCGATCGGATCGAGTAACCGCTGTAGTTCCGATCGAGTCAGAACGCGGCCCAGGACGACGCACATTGGTTCATGTGGAAGGACAAACCAACCCCCTCATTGCCTCGCGAGCTGAAGATAGTATTGTGCGCGACTTAGTGCAAGAACCGCATGAAGTTACCCAGTCTCGTCAGCAGCAAGAAATTCTGCAAGATTTATTAGTAGACTTGGCTAACATCAATGCGACAGTGCGCCGCATTAATCGCGACGAAGGCGGTTTAGATCTCGATCGCCTAGAGCGACGCATCCGCCAAATCTTAGAAGCGTAATATCGTTTTCCCATCAATCAGCGACAGATGGTTGGTAGGGGCGGGTTTAGCAGATAACCGTTCCGTCTGACAGACAACCTTTCAACAAAACCCGCCCCTACAAGATGTGTAGCATTTTCATGGGAAAACGGTATAAAAGAAAGGCAAAAGGTAAAAGTAAAAAGGCAAAAGAAAGAATTTTCTCTGTTTCTTTTGCCTTTTTACTTTTTACTTTTCTCTAAGGCAAACGGCGCAGCAGCACGATCGATCGCCCCGTAACAGGCACAGCCTTACCATCTGTAAAAATAGGGCCGTCTTCGAGGAAATCAGGCTCCTTAGTATCGATGACAACCTGCCACTCTCTGTTTTCTATCCCCTCTGGTAACTTGAACTCGATCGTTTCCCAGTAGGCATTAAAGAACAACAGGAAGCTCTCATCGATGACGCGCTGGTGCAAATAGTCTACCAGATACATGAAGTCTTGAGGAGTGCCGTAGCGGCTGGTTGGGGCGAAATAGCCTGTAGCTTGGTAACCCCAAGAAGCATAGAAAGGATGTTCCGTAATTGGCAAAAATTCAACGTGGGTGAACCCCATCTGCTGCACATATTCTGTCAGCTTGGGAGCAAGTTCTCGATAGGAGAGGGAACGATTTCCTTCTTCTGGTACTCGCATCCAGGAACCGATGTGCAATTCGTAAATGGAAATTGGCGTATTGAGGGAAGTACTTTTACCGCGCTTTTTCATCCACTCAGAATCGTTCCAAGTGTACTCGCTATCCCAAATGACAGACGCGGTTTTGGGAGGTGTTTCGTAAGCCAGCGCCATAGGGTCTGCTTTCTCTACCTCATAACCGTTGCGGGAAACGATATGGTACTTGTAAACATCTCCTTTCTTGACGCCGGGAATGAAGCATTCCCAAATTCCCGTTAATCCTCTTGCTTTCAGCGGGTTGCTATCCCGACTCCAACCGTTGAAATCGCCTTTAACAGTGACATAAACCGCATTAGGTGCCCAAACTGCAAAGTAAGTTCCCTCGACATTGTTGTGCCTTAGTTGGTGAGAACCTAGCTTGTCATACAAGTTGAAGTGAGAGCCTTCGTTAAATAGATAAACGTCATCCTCAGTGAGCAACGTCACGTCGGTGTCTATTTCTAAAAAGGTTGCGACCATGATTTATTTCATCCTAAACGATGTCTTGAGTAAGTCCATTTTGCATTACGCTAACATGGTAGTCTCGGATTTTTCTATTGTTTTATTTTTCTTAGGTACACCCAAAAAAGTAACCGATTACTACGAAGTAAGCTTGACCGATCGACAAAGCGATCGCCTTCTCCCAAAAGTAGGATTTATTTAATTTTAAAACTTACAAACTAATTTTAATTCAGGCCGTTTGCTCTAGTTAATATGCTTTGTTTATCAAAGAAAACATCACGCTTGAGGAAGATAGCGGCTCTCCCGTACAAAGGCGTGATAACTTTAGCTAATCTATTTGTAGCTAATCTATTTGTAGGTTGGGTTGAGCGAAGCGAAACCCAACAACTTAGACGTCGAAGTTGTTGGGTTTCGTTCCTCAACCCAACCTACAATCCTTACGCAGACAATTGAAAACGCTCTGATTTAAATGCTAGAATTATCGCCCTTTTTTCCCCTTCTCCCCATCCTTTTTCCCCATCGGTATACCCCAAGTTATAGCCTCGCCATATCTACCCTAAGATAGTAGAAAATTCTAGATAAAATCAGTAATACTCTCACGAGTAAAGCACTTCCGCTCTCTTCTGACCGGACATACCTTCTACAGGAAGATAAAGGAATCTTATGGTATCGACCCCTCCCTCTCAAAGTTCGTCATCTCAATATGAGGTGGCTGATGCTTACAAGCAAGTTGAAACCCTGGTATCCGAAGCTAAACCAGAGACTGATATAGATTTAGATTTTCTTTATACCAGAGACATAGAATTTCGTCAAGAAACGATTTATTTCATCGTTGTCGATCGCTTCCATGACGGCGATCCCGATAACAGCGAAGGGCCAAACCCAGAACTTTACGACCCAGAGGGAAAAGATTGGGGTAAATATTGGGGTGGAGACTTACAGGGAATTATTGACAAACTCGACTACTTAAAGAATTTGGGAGTCACAGCAATTTGGCTCACTCCCCTGTTCGAGCAAGTGGAAGCATTGTTTATTAACAGTGCCGCAATTCATGGCTACTGGATTAAAGACTTTAAGCGCATTAATCCTCGCTTTATTAAAGAGGGTGAAGAGCCTTCTTTGAACAAAACCCAAGACACCAAAGACACAGTTTTTGACAGGTTGATTGCCGAATTACACAAACGCAAAATGAAATTTATTCTGGATATCGTGTGTAACCACAGCAATCCAGATTTTAGTGGCAAGAAAGGCGAACTTTACGACGACGGTGTAAAGATTGCCGATTTCAACAATGATAAAAATGGCTGGTATCACCACTATGGTGAAGTAACGAACTGGGAAGACGACTGGCAGGTACAAAACTGCGAATTGTCTGGTTTGGCAACCTTCAACGAAAATAATTCAGACTACCGAGACTACATCAAATCAGCGATTAAACAATGGTTAGACCGAGGCGTTGATGCTTTGCGGGTGGATACCGTTAAGCATATGCCTATCTGGTTCTGGCAGGAGTTTAATGCTGATATTCAAACCCACAAACCCGATGTTTTTATCTTTGGGGAGTGGATTTATAGCGACCCCAGAAATGAGCAATCGCTTGAATTTGCCAATTGCTCTGGTATGTCTATCCTCGATTTTGGTCTTTGCGTGGCGATTCGGGCAGCTTTGGGTCAAGGAGCAGAAGGAGGATTTCACCTAATTCAAGATGTTCTGAGTATGGATTCTCGCTATAACGGAGCAACCGAGCTAATTACCTTTATCGATAACCACGATATGACCCGGTTCCAGTCGTTGAATCCTGACCATGAAATGCTGCGGTTGGCGATCGATTTGATTATGACAACTCGCGGTATTCCCTGCATTTATTACGGAACGGAACAGTATCTCCACGACGATACAAATGGCGGCAACGATCCTTACAACCGCCCGAAGATGGAAAATTGGGACACCGAGACACCTGTTTATCGAGATATTCGGTTGCTATCAGGTTTGCGGCGACTCAATCCAGCAGTTTCTCTAGGAAGTCAGTGGCAAAAATATCTGACGCCGGATGTCTATTGTTACGTGCGGCGTTACCGCGATAACCGCTGTTTCGTGGCAATGAATCGGGGCAATCCTGTTACGATTGAGGCGGTTCATACAGATTTACCAGATGGAGAACATACCGATGTTTTATCGCGGAGCAAGTTTGAAGTCAAAGATGGAAATTTGTATAATTTGGAACTAGGCTCGCGGGAAGTGATTATTATCAGTCACGTTGGCGAACGAGTTAAAGGGCAAACCATCGTGCGGGCGCAAGTCAATGGCATCAATACTCAACCCGGTGAAAGGATTATCATAATCGGAGATTGCCCTGAGTTGGGCAATTGGGATATCGCCAAAGGTTACGGACTCGAATACATCAATGAAAACACATGGTTTGCCGAAATTCCCTTTGATGAAAGTGCCGGAAGGCTGATTACTTATAAGTACGCGATGTTGCGCGAAGGGCAATCGCCATTGCGAGAAAATGTCGTCGCTCGTCGCTGGTTTGTAGCTAGTGAAGGCATGGTGAAATGGCGCGATGCCTGGGCTTGGTAGAAGTAGGGTGGGCAATGCCCACCTTACTTAGCTCCTACTGATGACTACAAACTAAACAGTGCGAAACTCTGGGGGCGAATTGTCAATTCTTTCTCCCCTGCTAATTGTTCTGGTAAAGTGGAACCAGAACCCATCCACTTGTCATCGGCTGAGTCGAGAACTTTGTTCCAACTACCGCTAGGAGCAGCAGGTTTAAAAGGAACATCTTTTTCGCTGAAATTCAGCACATAAAATACCTGATTTTCATCAGTCCAACGACGGACTTGCACCAGTTTGCCAGTGTCGTTGCAGGACACCTCTAAATTTTGCTTGTCGAGATTTTTCAAAGCAGGGAGCGTGCGTCGCAGCTGAATTAAATACTGATAAAGTTCTAAGAGAACTTTGTGTTTGCCTTCTTGGCGTTTTTGCCATTTCAGCTTGGACTTAAAGAAGGTCACGTAACTGAAGGGATCTTGAAACTCTCCTTCCAGGTGAAAGTGTTTAAATTCCTCCTTTCTTCCGTTTCTTACCGCTTCGACCAGATTTTGATCTGTGTGACTGACAAAGTAGAGGAAAGGCGATTCCTCACCATACTCTTCACCCATAAAAAGTAGGGGGATGTTAGGTGAAAGCAAGAGAGCGCCAGCAGCTAATTTCAGGGCTTCAAAGGAAACCAGTTGGGACAATCTCTCACCCAGCATTCGATTGCCTACCTGGTCGTGATTTTGGGCGCAGACCACAAATTGGTGGCCGGGAAAATATTTAGCATCGCTGCCGTGATACCGCTGTCGGAAGGGGGAGAATTTCCAGGAGTAAACAAAGGTTTCTTTGATGGCTGTTGCCAGATGTTCGCACTTCTCGAAATCTTTGTAATACCCAATATTCTCACCTGTGACTAATGAGTGGAGGGAGTGATGAAAATCGTCACTCCACTGGGCATGAATGCCATAACCGCCTAAAGTGCGATCGCGAATTACACGCACATCGTTTAAATCGCTTTCGGCAATTAGATAAAGTTGCCTCCCCAGCTGCTGGGAAAGTGCGTCAACCCTTTCTGATAGTTCGTAAAGAATGTGTTTGCCCCCCAGGTCGTAAATGGCATGGACGGCATCCAAGCGTAGGGCGTCAATGTGATAATTCTCAAACCAGTAGAGGACGTTTTCTATAAAGAAGTTGCGAACACCCTCGCAGCGGACATCATCATAGTTAATTGCATTGCCCCAAGGAGTTCGATACGTTGCTGTATAGTAGGGGCCATAGTCACCGATGTAGTTTCCTTCCGGGCCAAAGTGGTTATAAACTACATCGAGAATTACTGCTATCCCCTGCTGGTGACAAGCATCCACAAGTAGCTTTAATGCTTCTGGGCCACCATAGGAATTTTGCACGGCATAGAGATAGGCACCATCATAGCCCCAGTTGCGATTGCCTGGAAATTGTGCGATCGGCATAATTTCGATCGCATTCACCCCCAATTCGTGCAGTTCCTTCAGTCGGAGAATAATTCCATCAAAGGTGCCTACTGGCGTGAACGTACCGACGTGCAGTTCGTAGATAATCATCTCTTCGAGCGGAACGCCAGACCACTCGGCATCATTCCAACTCATGGTGCTACGATCGACTACCTGAGAAGGCCCGTGTACGCTCTCCGGTTGAAAGTGGGATGCGGGATCTGGTCTTTCTAAAGAGCCTTCCAGCTTATAAAAATAGAGTGTTCCTGGCTCAACACCTTCAGCAGTTACTTTCCAATATCCTTCCTCATCTTGTTCCATCGGAATAAGACGATCTTCGGGTGAAATGATTTGTACAGCTACCTCTTTTAGATAAGGTGCCCAAACTGTAAATGCACAACGACCTTCACCCAGATAATTAGCTCCAATTTTCATATTTAATGCCCCCTGCTCCTCTGCCATAGGTTTTTGGGATTTCCCGTTTCTAACTTCTCAAAAGCAATCGGACAAAAAGTGCAGAAAACTTTATTGTTGATTTTCCCGAACCTAGATATAGATAGCCTCTTTCTTTGGAGAGAATCGTTCTGCGATCGCGCTGGTATTAGGTACGTTGTTGCGCTTTAGCGCTCTTATATAGCCCTTATAAGGTAGATGAGGTATGACTGACAGCTTATATAACCACTAAATTAAGAGGGCTAAAGCCCAACTACGTACCTCACTTACTTGAGAACCGCTATACCAACTTGGATAAGAGCGCTAAAGCGCAACAACATACCCAGAGTGCAAGTAACTAGCAACTTGAGTTAATAAGCAGAGCGACAGGAAAATGTTTCAAAGCTTCACCGATCGCTATGCTATTAGCTTGAATTGTTTGTGCAGTGATGGCATCTTTCCAGACAGACGGCATTCCCGGCGGCAGTTCGATTCGGGTATCATTCCATACCGCCTCTCCCAACGGATCTTCCCCTGGTTTGACGACGCTGGCTAAAAAGCGGGGAGCGATCGCGATCGCAACCTTATCCCCATATTTTCTCGCAAAAGCAACAACATTATCCTTAAACTTCCCAGTCACCTCCAGCCGCAAGTAATCTCCTTCTTGGAAAAGTTCCCGATTCTCCTTTCTCGCCTCCAGAACTCTGTTGCTCAAAAACAGCTTAATCCTGGCATCTGACCGCGTCGAAAGTAACTCACCAATCAGATTCGGGATATCCTTCTGCGCCTTCTCTTTAATATCCCGTAAAACCGATATCCGCAAATCGAAATCAACCGGACGGCGATTATCCGGATCGACATGACTCAGATCCCAGAATTCAGTTCCCTGATAAACATCGGGTACACCGGGAGCAGTAGCTTTAAGTAAAGTTTGGGATAGAGAGTTGAAGATTCCATACTGAGCAACCATCTTTTGGAAAGGAAGCATTTCCTTGATAAATTGCTCATCTTCCAGAACAGCATCGACAAAAGCCATATAAGCGTCTTCGTAATCAGAATCCGGTCTTAACCACGCCGTGTGAACCTTAGCTTCCCGAACAGCTTTAATGACAAAGTTCTTCATCCGCTCATTAAAGTCAGTGTCCTTAATATCCTCAAAAGGATAAGTTCCCACCAGCGTTTGGTAGAAGAAGTATTCGTCATTAACATCGGGAACCATCCGATTTTTCAGTTTCTTCTTCTTGGATTTATTGATTTCGCTCCATGCTTTCACCTGTTTTTCCCACTCCTCCGGTATTTCCGAAATCACGTTAATCCTGGCGCGGACATCTTCACCGCGTTTAGTATCGTGAGTTGCCGTAGCATTCATCTTATGAGGCCAAGTTTCTTGCTGATTTTTGTTGAACTCGTGAAAATCGGCAAGCGAAATGCCAAATTCACCGGGATTACCGCCAACTTCATTCAGAGATATAAGTCGGTTATACACATAAAAAAGCGTATCTTCAATCCCTTTTGCCATCAAAGGACCAGTCATCTGTTGCAGCTTCATCACGAAGTGACGCCGCAGTTCTTTTTGTTCTGTCGTTAAATTATCCTCTTCTTCAAGAAGAAGTAACTTTTCGATAAAATTAAGTTCCTTCACAAGCGGCGGCGCTTGGTGCTTAGCTTTTTCCATCACTTCCTTGATATAGAAGCGATCGGATTCCCTCAAACCATCCTGATTGATATAAGTTCGATAAACCGGGAAGAGTGCCAACACTTCAGAAAGCGCTTTTTGCAAACCAAAGCGTGTAAAGTCGTTTCCATGTCGGGATTGACCCGATACCGTTTTCAGAAGTTGAGCCAGATTGTCTACATCTCCCGCCAAATTCCTCTCGACAATTAGCCGTTTTTTATCATAAAACAGTTGTTCGTATGGAACATTCAATCTGGTGAATCTGGAGTATATTTGACTAAATTTTTCCTCATTTTCCCTTTGGCAGAATATGCCGTTTCCATAGATCAAATAGTCATAACCGCTCGTTCCTTGAATCGGCCAGTATTCGGGCAGGTTTTCTTTCTGTTCTAGGATCTTTTCAACGGAAATGTAAGTATCTCCTGTTTTCTCTCTGAGTCGTGTCAGATATTCTGTAGGATCGTAAAGTCCATCAATATGGTCGATTCTCAATCCAGTGAATTTTCCCTCTTCAACCATCTGGAATATCAGGTCATGGTTTTTGTGAAAAACCTTGATTTCTTCTACTTTGACAGAAATCAGTTCGTTGACGGTAAAGAATCTCCTGTAGTTAATTTCTTCCGCACCCACTTTCCAGAACGAGAGGCGATAAAACTGTTCTGACAGCAAACTATCTAGGGAATTAAAACTTTCTGGATTTCCCTTTTCCCCATTGAAGAATTCGATGTTTTTATCGATGAAGTCCTTAACAGCCGGATTATTTGTGTAAAGTTCCCACACAAGTCCTTTAACAAAGGCGATCTGGTCATAGCGTTCCTTGCCTTTTGTTTCTGAAGGAACGTTTTTGAGCAGGTAAAGAATACCCAAAAATTTGACAAAATCTGGATGCTGTTTACCCCCCAGTTCCTTTGCTAAGTGTCCCAAGTTATGAGTTATAAACTTGGCATAAGATTCTATTCTGACGGGCAATTTAGTAGCGTAATAATTAACACTTAGCCCACTTTCATCATAGCTAAGTTGAATTTCGCCATTTTCCAGAGCCTCTCCATAAAAGCTTCCCATTAGCGGGGCAAGCACTCGCCCTTTGAGATTTTCATAATGGTGTTCCCAGTTAATATCGAAGTAGTCAAAATAGTCTGAATCTTGCCCATTTTCTAGCACGTCCATCAGCAGAAGGTTTTCGCTATCGTAAGCCATGTGATTGGGAACAATATCTTGCACCCATCCCATATTTTTGGCTTCGAGTTCGCTTCTGAGTGCTTCAAATTCTTCTGGCGTTCCAAGTTCTGGATTCAGCACGTTCGAGTCTACAACGTCATAACCATGAGTGCTTCCTTTTCTAGCTTTAAAGATAGGTGAAGCGTAAAGGTCGGTAATTCCTAATTCAGAAAGATAAGTACCGATTTGCTTTGCAGCTTCAAACTTAAACCCGGCATGAAATTGAATCCGGTAAGTTGCTGTAGGAATCCGCATGATGAACTAATGCTCCTAAGTAATTTTTGGGGTTTAAAGGTGGGCAATTCCCATTAGTAAGTAGGTGAGCGTAAATAAACTGAAAACTGGCGGGCGGGACGCCCACCCCACAAGAAAGTTTCTATTTTTGTGGGGTGGGCGTCCCGCCCGCCCCATCTTTAAATAACGATTTTAACTTTATTTACCTCCACCTACTTACAGAGCAAAAAGTGGGCTTTGCCCACCCTACAATCATTTAATTTCGTACACCACGAAACTTTGAGGTTTCACAGTCAATTCCTGTCCAGATTCCAAATTGTCAGGCAATTGAGAACCATGTCCCATCCACTTGCTATCGGAAGAGTTCAAAACCTTTTGCCAGTTGCCGGATGGCGGTGCAGCCGTGAAATTGACCTCTTTGTCGTTGAAGTTTAGAATGGCGAATACCTGGCTGTCATCACTCCAACGACGGAGAAAGAGAAGTTTGTTATCTTCGATACTGGACACTTCTAAACTCTTCTTATCGAGCTTTTTGAGAGCGGGTATTGTTTGGCGCATCTGAATTAGTTTCTGATGCAGTTCCCACAGAACTTTGTGTTTGCCTTCTTTTCGCTCTTCCCAGTTAAGTTTACACTTATTGAATGTGTCAGGACTCTGGGGATCTTGCATTTCGCCTCGTCCGGCAAATGCTTTAAATTCTTCTTGTTTGCTTTTGCGTATGGCTTCAATTAATGGCTCGTCTGAATGACTGACGAAGTAGAAGAAAGGCGCTTCTTCTCCGTACTCTTCACCCATAAACAGGAAGGGAACAAACGCGGAAAGGAAGATAGCACCTGCTGCTAATTTCAAACCTTCAAAAGAGACAAGTTTCGATAACCTTTCTGCTAGGACGCGATTGCCTATTTGATCGTGAGTTTGGGAGAATACAACAAATTGATATCCAGGTTCTTCGACGGAAGAACTTCCGTGACGGCGTTTTCTGTGAGGTGCGTACTGTCCGGAATAAACAAAGCCTTCTCGGTATGATTTTTCTAGCTGTTCTATCTTGCCGAAATCTTGGTAATATCTGTCGTTTTCACCTGTGAGTAAGGTGTGTAGGGAGTGATGGAAATCGTCGTTCCATTGGGCATCTATTCCATAACCACCTATCTCTTTTGAGCGAATAGTACGGACATCGTTTAAATCGCTTTCGGCGATTAGATAAAGCTGGCGACCTATTTCTTGGGATGCGATCGCAACTGCGTCCGCAAGTTCCCGCAGGAAGGGTCTGGCACCAAATTCCAAAATAGCTTGGATGGCATCCAATCGCAGGCCATCTATATGATAATCCTCAAACCAGTAGAGGGCATTTTCAATGAAATAATTACGCACGCCATCGCTGTATTGACTGTCAAAGTTCATGGCGTCGCCCCAATCACCGCTATATTTGTTGGTGAAGTACGGGCCAAAGTCTGCGAAGTAATTTCCTTCGGGGCCAATATGGTTGAAGACGACATCGAGGATTACCGATATACCGTGTTCGTGACACGCATCAACGAGTTTTTTGAATCCTTCGGGGCCACCGTAGGAGTCCTGTACGGCAAAGGGAAAGACGCCATCGTATCCCCAGTTGCGATCGCCTGGAAATTGGGCCACTGGCATAATCTCGATCGCATTTATCCCCAACTCCCGCAAATCCTTCAATCGGGGAATCATTGACTCAAAGGTGCCTTCTGCTGTGAAAGTACCTACGTGCAATTCATATATAATCATCTCCTCTAGAGGAACGCCAGACCAATTATTATCAGTCCAGGCAAATGTGTTGCGATCGACAACTTCAGAAGGCCCATGTACGCCAGAGGGTTGAAACTGCGAAGCGGGATCGGCCCTGTCAATATTTCCTTCCAGTTTGTAATAGTATTGCGTTCCTGGAGCGACGCCATCAGCAGTTACTTTCCAGTACCCTTCCTCATCTTGTTGCATGGGCAGAAGTCTTCTATCTGAAGATAGAATTTGTACGGCTACCTCTTTGAGAGTGGGTGCCCAAACGGTAAATTCGCAACGATTGTTACCGAGATAACAAGATCCTATTTTCACTCTTTGGGCCGATTGATTTGGTGTCATAAATATTGTGAAAGTTTGGGGTTAAATTTTTGAAGTTGGGTCAGCGTAATGTAAAAATTATTCTCTATTTTAAAGAGGTTGGCAAACACAATTGGCTCTCCCGTACTTGTGGTGGAAAACCGGGTTTTTTGGGCAAACCGACAAAAGGGCATTGGGCATGGGAAATGCCTGCTATCCCAAGCATTTGAACCAAAACCCATTCGATCGCAGTTTTCACTGCATTTGTAAGCATTTATACTTAGTTAATTGCCAGCTGACATCTGCCCGTGACGCAGCTGTAGCTCACATCGGTCTTGAGTTTAAAGTTAATGTGAAGACGCCTGAAAAATTTGTAAAGTCTTAGTGAAATCACCTACTTCCCTATTCCCATATCCAGTAGTTACCACTAACCTATGTATTAACGCAGAGATAAATAGCTCGTACTAGATACAGGTGCAGATAGAGTATTTACGGAATAGATCCACCTTATAGTTATGAATAAACCTGTTTTAACAATATTTTACCAGTTCAACCCTTGGCACAGCAGCATCGGCGGTATACAAACAGTTATCCGAAATTTTGTCAAGTACGCACCGAGTGAATTTGAGGTGCGGTTGGTAGGGACAGGCCACGAGGAGCAGCACCTGGGTCTGGGTAAGTGGCATGAAGCGGAACTGGGGGGCAAGGCAATTCAGTTTATGCCTCTATTTGCCTTAGAGGATGACAACGTAAGAAGGTTAATACCAACTACGATTAAATACGCTGCTGCCTTGTTGGGTCGTTCCTTGGCTTCGGACTTCATGCACTTTCACAGACTGGAGCCGAGTGTAGCAGCGCTGAAGTGGCGTGGAGAAAAGACTCTTTTTATTCACAACGATATTCATAAGCAGATGAGTTCTGGGGGAGGGAAAGATGCGATCGCTTGGCGGTATCTCCCAGCAGCATATTTTGCTCTAGAACGCCTGCTAATTAACCAGTTTTCCCAAATCTTCTCCTGCAATACCGAATCAGCGCAATTTTACCAACAGCGCTACCCAGAACTAGCAGACCGCGTTTCCTACGTCAAAAACACAGTAGACAACGAGATCTGCTACCCATTAAGCTGGGATGAACGCGATCGGGGAAGACGCAACCTAGCTATTCGGATGAGTAAGTCGGAAGATACGCAGTTCGTTCTATTTGCGGGCCGCCTTCATCCCCAGAAAAATCCTATCCTGCTGCTACGCTCTCTAGCCGCGCTCAACGAGCCAAAAGTTCACCTACTGATCGCAGGCGATGGAGATTTAAAGGATGAGGTAAGTTCCGAGATCGATCGCCTTGGACTATCCGAGCAGGTAACAATGCTTGGGCCAGTAGAGCAATCCGAACTTGCACAGTTGCAGCGCGTTTCCAGTGTCTTCGTACTAACCAGCGCCTATGAGGGTTTACCTGTAGTCGTTCTGGAAGCACTTGCCTGCGGGACGCCAGTAGTGACGACCCGATGCGGTGAAACCCCTAAGCTGCTTACCGCCAGCAGCGGAGTGGTGTGTGAGGAACGAACACCAGTTGCAGTTGCTGACGCCTTGCGTAAAGTACTGCTAAAACCAGGCGATTATGCGATCGAAGCGTGCGTAAAAGCCGCCAAACCTTACTCAGCTAGCGCTGTGGTGGGTGCAATCTACAACGAAATGCTAAACCGTTGGGAACAGCGGAACTCTCAGGGCCAAATTAACCAAAAAAATTTGACAGGGGTTTCATCATGAAGAAAGTTGCTGTAATTGGTGCTAAAGGTTTGCCTGCTAAACAAGGTGGTATCGAGCATCACTGCGAAGAAATTTACTCGCGCATGGTTGCACAGGGCCACCAAGTCGATTTGTTCGCCCGCTCCTCTTATACTGGCTCTACCTCAGTCCATACTGATGACGTTAAAGGCGTTCGCGTCGTCTCCTTACCTTGCTTGAATCCGGGAGGAATGGACGCGCTGCTCAGTTCAGCACTGGGAGCGATCGCCACTCTAGGAACGCGCTATGATATCATCCACTTCCACGCTTTAGGCCCATCTCTCTTCACCTGGCTACCGAAATTTGCCTCCACCGCCAAAATTGTCGCCACCTGTCACGGTCTGGATTGGCAACGTGCCAAATGGAACAGAAATACTAAAAAACTACTACAATACGGCGAGCGATCTGCCGTGCGTTTTGCCGATGAAATGATCGTCGTCTCAAAAGATCTCCAATCCTACTTCAAGAAAACCTACGACAGAGAGACAAAGTACATTCCCAACGCTGCCTCTTCCTTAGACTCCTCCGACCCCAGTTTTTCTTTCGGCACCGGACTTGGCTTGCAGAAGGAGCGTTACATTGTATTCCTGGGCAGACTCGTACCCGAAAAATGTCCCGATTTACTCATTAAAGCCTTCCAAAAACTCCGGCCCAAGGGATGGAAACTCGCCCTTGTCGGTGCCACCAGCGATACGCCTCATTTCACCACCCAGCTAGCTGAGATGGTAGGAAACGATAAAGATATTGTATTCACCGGCGAACTCAAAGGAGCGCGTTTGGCAGAAATCATCCGAGGTGCAGGATTATTTGTACTTCCTTCTCAGTTAGAAGGATTACCCCTGGCGATGCTGGAAGCAATGCAGGAAGGTGTCCCCGTACTAGCGAGCGATATTCCGGTACACGAGCAACTGATATCTAGCGATCGAGGTATGCTGTTCCGAGTAGGAGATTTAGACTCCTGCATCCGCCGCTTGGATTGGGGAATTCATCACCCCGATCAATTGGCTCTAATGGCTAGCAATGCCCAAAAGCACGTACAGGAAAACTATAACTGGGATCAAATTACTACCAAAACCTTGGATTTGTACGAAACACTCTTGCCCTGCAAAGAACCACCAGTCCTCGAACCCGCATGGTTGAAGTTTACAAACATACTCGCCAAGGCTTAACGTTAGTTGCGTCGAAGGTGTCCGTTAAACTAGGTGCGTATGACGGCTCAGCAATAACACAGTATAGTTTATTATCCGTATAAGCTATGTATTGCTAGTTTTTCAACCCTTCTTTAGCAGCACTATAGTCCTGTAAACAAAGCCTTAAGCGGGATTTACCCTTTAACGATACTGACCCCTGTTAACAATGGCGTACTGGAAGATACCAGTACGCTTTCGTATTTTCTCTGATGGCTGAGCTTACTGTCGATCGTCCATAAGTTACCAAAACCCACTGATGCAATCCTAAATACCGTCTAATATCCTGGAGAAGTAAAGAGACTAAAAGCAGGAGACTGGGAGTCAACAACCCACCGTGTGTTTCGGAGTACCGACTATAACGGGGGCTTGAAAGATAGCCCTAGTTGACCAGACTCAGGTGGCAACACCTACGTTAGTGGTAAGAGTTAAAGACCTACCTGCGGATGCGACGCCAGTCCGTAGCTCTAGAACCGAGTGGTTAAAAAGGTATAGAGGGTTAAGCCAGTGCTGCTTGGATAGTACCGACCACTAACATTGTCGAGGCGAACATTTACCCCTGCCCCAGCAATGGGAGGGGGAGTAATCCCCACAATTAAACGCCCCACCGTTAGCGAAGCGGCTCCTCTGAGGAGCGGCGGGTCACAGTATCGGTAGCCTCAATCCTGTAATGCCAGCAGGGGATGCCAGAAAGAACTACCACTTTTGGGGCGCAAAGGTTTTCTACTCTCTACGAGAAATATGTTATGCAGCATAGACCATGCCCCCCGTTTCCTCCCACCACCAAGCTCTTTACAGCTATGGTGGGGGTCTCCACGGGGGAAGAAAGATGAAAGCAGGCACAAATAAACTAACTTCTTTACCCTTAATGTTGCTTTTTACCGCTTCTGCCTTCGTCGTTTTGGCAGTTTCGGTAGTTTTGATGGCAGCAGAATCCATCGTTTCAGCGGTATTGCCACAAGCAACAGCAGCAAAAAAGGTCGTTGGAGAAGGTGTTTCCCAAGCTAAGTACCGTCTGGAAAATCCCAAAACTGTTGAGGCCCTAAAACTTCCATAACAAACTACTGCCAGGATTTGCGCTTACCGGGTAATCTTATAAACCAGCCAGTGCCTTGGAATTGTCGGGAGATCCGTAAAAAATTCCTCTACCATTGGTGCCGATAAAGACCAGCCCAAATTGCTGCCAACTCGCCTCCATCGCATTTGGCTCATTACCAATAGGATTTTGCGGCGAACCGATACTTGTCCAGGTTTCTCCTCTGTCGAGAGAACGGAAGATTCCCTCTCCCATACCAGCAACTTTTCCATACATATAAAGAGCTGGAGTAGTACTTCCCGTCGGCGGTTTCCCGAATGCAAATAGATGCGCCTTCTCTACAGAAGAAAGTTTAGCAAAAGTCTTACCGCCATCTATTGAGCGAAACAAACCGCTGACGCCATTACCGAACCACACTTCATTTTTGGCAACTGTTTTTAGTATTTTTAAGTCCCACTTGCTACTAGGAAGCGAGGAGTTGGCAAGGCTGAAGGATGCGCCTCCATCAGTACTGCTGTAGAGTTTGCCCTCGCTGTAATAGTAAAAGGTGTTGCCATCTACTCTGTCTGCTGCTAGCGGCTGACTCCAATACCACGGGCCTCCCGGCCCATCTGGCAGTCCCGACACTGGCTTCCAGGACGCGCCGCCATCAGTACTACGTAGGGGTTGTGCTTTGCTGGTAATCGCAACGAATAAATTTGGATTAGTTGCCGATACAGCTACGCGCAGGGGCATCGTTTTCGCTGGAAATGAGGAAAATTTTTGCCACGTCAACCCGCCATCTGTGGAAGTTGCACCTGTATAAGTGGAACTCCATCTAGCACCACCGACGCGGACTAGGCGCAGCGGATTGGTTTGGGAGTAGGCAATGTCAAAGGTATCCCGCCATTCGGGAGTGCCTTCCAACCTTGCGGACGGATAGGCGTTAAGTCCATTGTTGTGGTGAAAACCGACTACATCGCCTAAAGCGCTTAACAACACAGCGCCTTTTGGCGGTGCAGCTAGGGAGAAAGAAACTACTTCCTCGTGTCCTTGTTCGTAGTTAGTCCAGGCAACTCGATCGGTGTTGATGTTGTCTGTTTGCCAAATGCCAAACCCGTCTGTCAGCCAAACCTTGCCTGGAATTTTTGGGTCAAATTCGATCGCAGCAGTCCACAATGAAAACATGGCGTCATCCCACCAAGGAACTGTGTGCTTTATGGATGCGTTTTTCTCTGTCCAAGTGGTGCCGCCATCTGAGGTTCTATAGATTTTAGTACGTACTGACTGACCAAGTGCTACTATGGCGTCGTTGGGATTGGTGGGGTTAACAGCCAAGGCATTGAAGGCAGCTTGCTTGCCATTGGGCGTAATATCGCTCCAAGTCCCGTTGGTATACTTGCTAACTCCAGACAGATGGGTTACATATAAAACTTTGTTGCTGGCGACAACCATTCGCTGCGCTTGATTTGGGCTGACCTGTATTTTGCTCCAAGTAACGCCCGTGTCAGCAGATTTATAAATTCCGTCTCCAAAGACATTGGCGTAAACTAAACCGGGCTGTTGCTTGTCAAATACGATGCCCACGATGCCAATCTTTGGTGTAAGATTTGCAGAAAAAGAAGTAACTTTAGCCCAGGTTGCGCCTGCATCTGACGACTTCCACAGCCCATCGTGGCGCGAACCGAAGAAGATAATGTTGGAATTAGACGGATTGACCGCTAATCTCATTCCCGCCCAGCGATGCTCGTCGTTGCTATCCATCCCTAAGTCTATGTTAAGCTTTGTCCAAGTTGTGCCGCGATCGCTAGACTTAAAAATTGACCCTTTGGGCTGCCATGCGGAGTATTTGCCTGCCGCTATGTAAACAATATTCGGGTTATTTGGATCGACTGCTAGGGCTTCTCCACCATAGTAGGTTTGTTGAGACTGGGGAAAACGGTCATTTAATGGAATCCAGGTTCGATCTTTTGGATTCCAACGATAAAAGCCACCTATGTCAGTTCTGATGTAGACAAGATCTTTTTCTAGGGGATGGGGGTATACTCCCGTGACAAAGCTACCTCCTCCTATAGATACGTTAGCCCAGCGATACCCGCTTCCCCCGGCAACATAGTAAGTTGGGGCTGTAGAGGCGACTACTTTATCTGTATCTGGGCTAGGCTGTTGGTTGCTAGCGGCACACCCAGCTATAATGCCAATAAATATAGGAGCCGCACTCCAATGGATAATTTTCGATATTTTCATGATTTAGTTGCATCAGATCTGTTAATTTGACAATATTTTTTGTTCGTAAAGCAGATGCCGCCAATGCTGCACAGCTATATCCACTGCACAGTATTTTTCTGCAAACTGTCTGCCATTCTCACCAATTTGCTGACATTTTTCAGGGTCGTCCCACAAAGCGCGAATCGCTTCGGCTAAGGCATCTGGGGCAAAGGGTTCGCAGGCGATCGCATTATAATTATCCAATACATAGTCGGCGATTCCAGAGGATTTTGTGGCAATAAACGCTTTACCGAGATACATTGCCGCGACTAAGGTAACGTGACCGCAACGTATTTCTGAACCTTGAAGCGGTAATACCATGAACCGAGAGTATTTTAAGATATTCATGGCGTGGGGATACGGAATCCCCGATATAACTTTTACATTGGATGGAATTCTTAGGTTTTTAAGGCTATCAGGGCTGGCCACAAGAATTAGCTTGATATCAGGCAATTTTTCCATAGCTTCCATGAGGCTTCGGTAATCCCGCATATTGCTACCGAGAGCGCCGATATAATCGCCTAATTCGAGTGGTTCTTCAGGGCTAACTTCGTGGCAAGCATCACTCCAAAGGATAGTTTTGAATCGTTCTATAGGAATATCGAAATAGTCACTGTAAAGCTGTTCTTCTCCTTTTGTATGGACGATGAACTGGCTGACGTTTGTGTAGGCAGATGCCATGATTGTTCGCTTTAAACCTTGGGGCAATTCGGTAAAGTTAAAGGATGAGGAAATATGCTCAATTTGTACGCCCAGCCACTTAGCAAAAAAAGCACACCAAAACGCAAATCGAGCTTCATGGGAGACGATCAGCTTAACATTGTGTTTTTTGGCAAAAAGAATGGCTTCTAGGCAGGCGCGGATTCGGGATAAATTGGGACGCTTGATATATTTTTCAAGAAGTCCGCGAGGTTTGTCGTGGAAAAAGTACCAGCGAATTCCGTCTTCACCAATTACATGAGTAAACCATTTCCAGTTATCGTTAACATAAGGCGCACAGAAAACTATGGACGGGGAATTCGCAGAAGCGTTGCCACTTTCCATGACTTTTTGTGGATTGGGGTTGTTCAATAATTTCTCGCTCGCAGATTGTAGTTTATTGATTAAACTTTCTTGACGGATCATGCCAATGTCCTCTATAGCAGTTTTTTCCGGAGGTTTTGCGCTATTTGATGGCGGTATGGTTTTGGCGGGTAATAGGTTATCCTGGTTATCTGTGGGTAGGTTAAGACTGAGTGGCCCAGTTTAACACGATCACAGCTTATCTTATCAATATTTTAAACGTTGGGGTTAATTTTAAGTTAATTTTTATATTGCTTTGAATTAATTTTTATCCAATCTTTATTAGCGCTTGGGAGAAATTCTGGATGAACACCTGCCCACCTGCATCGGCAACCTCTTCCCTACAGCCCTTGTCAGGTGGGGTACTGAGAAACCCAGTTTCTTAAAGAAACCACTGTATTCCCTTCTCAGTCAGTTCAAAGTCAATAAACATATTATATTGAGAATAACTATGCTTTCAAAGGCAAGCAAGCTGAGGCATAATATCGACAGAATTAATTTAGCCGCATATCTGACGAATGTGGGTACTAGATGTTTTTGGCAAATTATTATAAGATGAAAAGATAAAAAATGTTGGTACTATATGCTTATGCTGAATAAGTTAACTGTAGCAATTAAAAGACTAAGCCCCGACCTTCGTAAGATTATTAGCAATATATTATGGCTGTTTATCGATCGCATCCTGCGTTTAGGCGTGGGGCTAATTTTAACCGCTTGGCTCGCCCGTTATTTAGGCCCGGTACAGTTTGGGGTCTTCAACTACGCGATCGCTTTTGTTTCCTTATTTGGCGTGCTTGCCACCCTGGGTTTGGATCAGATTGTGGTGCGCGACATAATTCGCGATCCATCTTGTAAAGACGAAACTCTTGGTACAGCCTTTGCCCTCAAACTCAGTGGTAGTTTAGTCACAATATTGGTGACGAGTGCAATTATCTTTCTGTTACGGCCCAACGACGAACTGACACGCTGGTTGGTATTAATTACTGCGGCAGGAACAATTTTTGATGCCTTTAATACGATCGATTTCTGGTTCCAGTTACAGGTCAAGTCCAAATACACAGTTTTGTCGAAAAATCTAGCTTTCATCCTCATCACTATTGTAAGAGTTGTCTTGCTGCAAATGCAAGCCCCCCTAATTGCCTTTGCCTTGGCATTATTGGCGGAAAATGCTTTAGGTGCGGTGGGTTTAGCGATCGCTTATAAAGTGAGCGGACAAAATATTCTAGGATGGCGAACCAATTGGCTGCGTGCAAAAACTCTGCTCAAAGAGAGCTGGCCACTCATTTTGTCCGGGTTAGCGATTATGGTTTATCTGCGTATCGATCAGATTATGCTTGGACAATTAGCTGATGATAAAGCTGTGGGAATTTATTCAGTAGCAACGAAGTTATCGGAACTTTGGTATTATATTCCGGTAGCTATTTGTACTTCTGTAAATCCTTCTATTATTGAAGCTAAAAAAGTTAGCGAAACGCTGTACTATAAGAAACTGCAAAAGCTGTTTAATTTGATGGCAGTATTAGCTTATTCAATTGCCATTCCCATGACATTTTTGTCAAACTATATAGTAGTTACGATATTTGGGGAAAATTATGCAGCGGCGGCGGGGGTATTGTCAATACATATTTGGGCAGCTTTGTTTGTTTTTTTTGGATATTGTAAAGGAATTTGGGTAGTTGCAGAAGGAATGACAATGTATTATTTATTTACTACCTGTCTTGGCGCTACCATGAATATTTTGTTAAATTTTTGGCTGCTGCCAATTTATAGAGAAACTGGTGCAGCAATAGCAACGGTTATTTCCTATTCCTTTGTCGATTATTTTCTGTGCCTCATCTATCCACCCACTCGAATTATTGCTTCGGTAATGACTAAAGCAATTGCTTTGAACTTTTTCTATAACACAAAATCTAGCGATTAACAAGTAGATGGATAGAAAGAAGGGAATTTTCATGATTTTGTATAAAATATGACATAATAATTCCGATCGGAGAACAGAGCGAACCTGGAATCATTGTCACCGATATCTTATTCGTGATATAGTTATAGGCATAACAATATATTTTATGTTCCCCCATGAACAGCAACAAAAATTTGATTCTTGGCACAATCAAAGGTTACGAGTTTAACCAAATTAAGCCATTCCTTATCTCTCTCAAGAATTCGGGATATAGTGGAGACATCTGTTTACTCGCCTCCGAAATAAGTCCCAAAACTATTGAAGCCCTTCACCAATATGGGGTAAATTTATATTTTTTCAACGAATTCTCTTTTTCCCTTCCCTTGCTCTGGAAAAAGGGTCATTGGCAATTCAATAAAAAAATCCCCATTCATAGGTTATTCGATCTAGATATTTACAGAAAATTCGCCAGATTTGCCTTTAATATTCCAACCTTATTTGGGGATAATAAAAATAAATATTTAATCCAGAGTCGAATAGCTCACAGATTTCTTTTCGTAATGTCTAGCAGGTATCTGCTTTACTACTTGTATTTATCTGAGTACGGAAAAAATTACTCCAAAATTATGCTGACAGATGTCAGAGATGTCTTGTTTCAGCGCAATCCATTTGACTTTGATTTTGATGATTGTTTGTGTTGCTTTCTTGAAGATAAAGGCAAAACTATTAGTGAATGTTGGGTTCATACAGAATGGATCGGTCAAGGATTTGGTGACTCCGCACTCCGAGAGATTGGGGATAGGATGATATCATGCGCTGGGACAACAATTGGCACCCGTGACTACATAATGCTTTATTTAGAAGCTATGATCGCTTATTTGCTCAAGCTCCAATATCATCCTTCTTCGGGCGTGGATCAAGGCGTGCATAATTATATTATTCACAAAGGTTTAATTAAGAATGTGAGATTTTTTGAAAATCATTATGGGCCGATTTTAACTATGATGTCTGTCAAAGAAAATCAGCTTTGTTTCAACAATAGCGGATTCCTTATTAATGAAGATGGAAGTGTTATCAATGTTTTACATCAGTATGATAGACATAGCCCAGAGGTGAAAAATCAAATGGTTGTCTATCGAGAAAGCGAATCTCCCTTTTAAAGATTTCTCTATCAGCTACTTCCATTCACCTTTTGATAAACTCGGTTATGGCCAACATTCAGAATATTAGTGAAACCAAATGAGGGAATTATTTCACAGGCTCGCGAAACAGACTCATGTCCTTTCCAAAATGAAGTGCCTGGTAGATAGAAAGAAGCATCATCCATGACTAAAAACCCATTTTCTTCAATCAAGGGGCAATAATTTTTTATATCTTCTGTCGCCCCCTCGAAAGTATGATCTCCATCAATATAGATCAAAGAAAACTTTTCATTTTTGACAGTTTCAAGGACATTTACATCATTAGAGTAACCCTCAATAAGTCGAATCTCTGAAAATGGCAGATGGAAAGTTTCAAACAATCCGGCAATAATTGCTCGATAATCCTCTTCCGGGTAAAAGTTCCCAGATTTTAATTCTTGACGAAATTTTGGATCGGTTAAAGTTTTCCAAATTTTGACCCACTTGGATGGAGGCAGAGAATTTCCCTTAAGTGGAGAAATACCTGTTAGAGATAGTTGCAAATTGAGTTTTGCGGCTATCAATGCCCACAGGGAAATCACCTGCCCTTTAAAAACACCAATTTCTACAAATTTAAGATTGGAAGATTGTTCGGCTAGATGTTGGATAATAAGATACCACATATAATGAAATGCGGTATCTCCGAAACCTAATTTGTGGGTTTCTACATACTTTCTATGTTGAGCGAGGAAAGGAATTGTTTGTACAAGTTGCTCAAACTCTGCGTGCAGTTTTTCGTTATGTTCGGCAGTATTTTCGTAATTTTCTACTCTTTTGATGAAGGAGTCGTTTACCAACATAGAGGTTCCTTTTTTGATTTAAACAAGTTTGTGCTTAACCTTCCGATAGAAGACGAGATTATAGACATCCCAAACATAACTTAGCACACAAATTTATAAAACAAGCGGTTTTAAGCTTTTGATAATATTTGTAATATATTTTTAGCTATATTATCCCAATTTAATTTTATTTTCATCTGCTCTCGCGCTCGCTCGGACATGGATTTCAATACAGAAATGTTGGACAATAAATGGATGATGTTATCCGCTATAATCTCAGCTTTTAGATCGGGAATAACAATCCCGTTCACTTTATGTTCGACAATTTCTGGCATCCCATCTTTAGCGGAGACACTACAAGGAACTCCGTAATTCATCGCATCCATTAAAAATACTGGAAAAGGATCGCAATAGGCGGGCGCAACTACCAAATCTGTTTTCAAAAATAGATCCCGTAGTTGGGAAGGAGATGCAATATGTCCCGGATTTTCAATACCATCTTCAGCGATCGCTATTTTTTTGCCAATAATCACCAACTTGGCATCGGGAAGTGCTTGTTTCACCTTTTTAAAGGCAGCTAAAACTAAATCTCCACCTTTTCTTTCAAAATCGGAACCATTGAACAAAATCTGCTTGCTGCCAAATGTTTTCTCTCCCTGATATGCTTCTGTAAAATTCCCAGAAGCGCCTACCACCGTTATTTTTTCCGGTGCTATGCCATAATCTTCTATTAAAGAAGTCTTGACGACGTTACTCATCGGAAAAATATGATGGCAGCGTTCATAAGCTTGGTGTTCGCAGGCAAGCCATAATTCTAGTTCTTGGGGATTATTAAAAGGAGCCCAAGGCGACCAATTTTTCGCAGCCAGCGCCATCGTATAATCTAAATACATCACGTAAGGAATATCGAATTTATCCGCAAATGGAGAGTACATACCAAAGAGATGGATAACTAAATCTGGAGTATATTCTAGTTGTCTAATTCTCGATTCCATTTGCTGAGATTTGCTAATAAACGTTTTTCGATTTTTGCGAAATAATTTATTAGCTTTGGGAATTAAAGATGTAGGCAATACTTTCTTCAAAAAGTTGGATAATTTGGCTTCGTTTAAGCTGTATGGCAAGTAATCTAGCTGTTCGCAATTGTCAGATATAGCTATGAATAGATTTCGATAGCGATCGAGAAAAATTGCATCTCCTGTAACAACAACCTTTTTGATATCCATAAGTTTAACTTCCCTAGTTTTACATCTCAGCCTACATAAGAAAAAGGCGGCTAACTAACCTGCAATACTTCTAAATAGTGCGCCACAGCTTTTTCTAGCGAAAACTCAGTGGCTTTTTTCTGCAATGCGATCGCATCTAAAGGTTTCTCTAGCGTACTAATAATTGCCTCTGCCATGCCATTAATATCTCCCACCTCGACTAGCTTTCCATACCGTCCATTTTCTAAAATCTCTGTCGGGCCACTTTTACAGTTGGTAGATACTACCGGAGTGCCCATCGCCATCGCCTCAATCAGTACTGTAGGCAACCCCTCATATAATGAGGAGAGAACGAACACCGCCGCCTTAGCCATGTAAGCATAAGGATTATCCACAAATCCAGGTAAAGCTACATTTTCCGCTAAATCCAATTCCTGCACTAAAGCTTCCAGAAAAGGCCGATCTTTCCCTTCTCCCAGTATCATTAATCTCGCTGGACGCTGTTGTTTGACTCTAGCAAAAGCTTGAATAAGAGTAGGAAAATCTTTTTGAGCCTCCAGGCGTCCCACAGCTAAAATCACTGGAGGTTCACCCTGAGAAAACCAAGAGCAATCCAGGGATTCAAGCGCTTTTTTACCCAGTTCGGGGGTAACAACTGGATTGTAAATTACTTTAAGTCGTTCTGAGGACAAGCCTAAACGCACCAAATCTTCATATGCTCCTTGGGACACTGTAACAACTGCATCGGCCCAAGGGTAAAACCAGCGTGCCAAGTAAGGTGCAAGTCGCTTTTTAATTTCAGTTGCGTTTTGCGATTCCTGGGAAAGCGTGTTATGCACCGTCACCACCACTCGCGTAGATACCCCAGCGATGCGCCGACACCAAAGAGCGACTACATTAATATCTTCCATCGCACAAAGTAGGGTTTTTGGTTGATTTTCTTGCAGATAGCGTACCAGAGCGGGGATGCTTCGCAACAGACGCCCAGTTCCCAAGTTCACCACTCGCACCTCTGGCGGGATCAAAGATATACAAGGGCCATCCGTTTTAACTAAAACTAAGTCTACCTTTATACCCCGCTCCACAAAACCACGGGCTAAGTAGAGCATTACTCTTTCAGCTCCACCGCCACCGAGACCAGCTAGGAAAATTGCTAAATTAGACACTTTCAATTCCCTATAATAGTGAATTATTTTTTAGCTAGGTTCGACTAACTTTTTGTCTTCTCGATCTTCGCTAAATGCTCTAGGCTTCATCATCGGAACACGCCTCATAGATAAAGTTGCTGCTACATATAAAATCCAAAAAATAGAGTTCGGTTCTGTATTGGTACTTTCCGTTTGGTTATACATCAATAAAAACGTCACGCAGGTTATTGGCCACAGGTCTTCTAATCTTTTATTTGCACGCACGCAAATTAGACCGCGTATGTAAGCTGTAACAACACTAAGCAGAAAAAAGGACATTCCTGTGAAACCTAGCTCGACCGCTATATTTAATAAGCCATTATGAGCTGAATATACCCGAAAATTCATAATTTTCCAAACATACTCTCCACCGCCTCCATCTTGCCAGAACGCCTGATATCCATAGCCTAACCAAGGGCGCTGCCATATTTTTTCAAGACAGGCCGCCCAAATATCTGTACGACCTGTGAGGGTAGGATCTTTGCCAAGTTTAAACAAAAATGGCTCCCAATTACTGACTAAGGCTGTAGTGGCAAATCCAAGTATCAAAATTAAGCTGATCGACAAAGGAATAACCAAAGAGTCGCTCCACTTCATCGCATTGTATAAAGGCAAAAGAAATAAAAGGGTTAGACAGATAATTAACGCCGATTTTGAAGTGGAAAGCACAATTAGAGCAACGGCCATGATAAAAACAATCCACACAACATAACGGTATTTGTTCTTTTCTAAGGCAACCATTAATAATGGTGGCGCACATATAACCATGAGGCGAGCTAAGAGGTTTTTTTGGAGCATAGGCCCGCGCCAAGCTCCAGCGTTGAACCCTGTTTCTACCGCCGCTCCCCGGAACACCAGAGAATACAACAAACTAAACACTGTTACTATGCCCAGTGCCCATGCCACTATCCGTACTTGTTCTTTCAAGCTAAAGCGCGAAGCTAAATACAGTCCGAATAAGGTGGCCATTAATAGTATTAAGCCATCTTTTCGAGATATGGATGGGAAATCAGACCAAAGAAATGAGGTGACAACTATTACCACCAAACCCCATAAGAATGGGTCTCTTATTGCGGGACGAACAACACTTTTGAATCTGGCAATAATTAGGAAGAGTGTAACTGCATAAATCGCATATCTCATCAGCGCCCATACCTTGTCAAGAGGCGGCGAGACGGTAAGCTCTGCCGTCGGGTTGTAATAGCTTGATATACCCAGAACGCTTGAGAAAACTAACAAAGCAAAAATGGCGAATTTACTTTCGTGAAGCTTGAGAAATTGGTTCACAACTTTACGCAGTGGTAAACGGCTCTAGCATTAATTTCGATTTTTTCTAGGGGTGTAGCTGACTCCAGATAATTTTTGACAAATTCACGACATTCTGATGCCACACCTCCTGTCCGCCAAAAAGTTCCTAAACCTGCTGCAAATATGTTATTGGTAAATTTAGATAAGTCGGGAAATTTAACTCGCATCCAGTATGCTGTAAGAATCATGATGCGGGCAGGTACTCGCTTGTCTTTGCTTTTAACATAAGCGTTAGATCCGTGTACGCGGTAAAGGGCTAATTCTTTGTCTAAAATGAGACCTTTACTCAGTCCAATTGAGGTAAATTCGAGGTAAGCATCGTTAAGACCAATAGTTTTGGCCTCTGGCATTGGCAAAATTTGTTGGAGGAGCGATCGCTTAAAGCACAAACCCGAAGTAGAGGGGAGAGAAGGTAATTTATCTTTGAGTTTGCCTGTTTTGATATGGGCTCTCAAATCGTATTCGCCGGATAAACTTTTATGACTGCTTTGATTAAGCGATGGTTCGCCATCTACGTCCACCCACTTTAGGGAATGGAAACACCAATCCAAGTCTGTGCTAGAGGCAAACGCTTCTACCACCGTCGCGACTTTTTCAGGCAAAAAGATATCGTCAGAGTCCAAAAAGCAAATTATATCACCTCGACTTGCTGCAAAACCCGCGTTGAAAGCAGAAGCTTGTCCGCCATTTTCCTTGAACACCGGGATAATTTTCTGTCCGTAACAGCCGATTATCTCACGTGAGTTGTCAGTGGAACCGTCGTCTACTACAATCGCCTCCGTGTGGGGATAGGTTTGGTTCAGAGCGCTATCAATTGCTTCTGGCAGAAAACGTCCATAGTTGTAGTTATTGATAACGACGCTCACCTTAAGATTATCCTTCATGCTTTTTACGTAAGATTTAGCGAGTGTACGCTTTGGTTTGCTCGGTTACCACTACTGAGCCCAGAGTCACGCGGAGCGTACCTCACTCCAGGCTCGACAGCAAATAGTCAGGATTACCAATATCTGGCATAATAGCACAATATAAGGGGGCTGACTACTTGACATTTTTTTTCTTGGCTACTTCTTTCGGCAAATTTCGGCAAAAAGAGCCAACCACCTCAAACAACAGACTAACTACCGCCCAAATTTGAAACAGGTTATGCTGGAGGTTGATATCTGCTGCGCGATCGCACGGTCTGTAACTGTCCAAGAGTAGGAGCAGCTTATGGCAACCAAGCGAACAAAGTCCTCTACCGCCGACGAAATGCGGAAATTTTGGCGCCGTAACATTTTGATAGATACAATAAAAGCATTAGAATTGGCAACCGCTTTGTGAGATCGGATTTTTATGGAATCTACACAATACGTTGAAGATATAGACTTTAAAAGGTACTGGCTGATTCTAAAACGGCGTTGGCTACCCGCAAGCATAGTATTTGTGCTTGTTGTTACAATGGCCACCGCCTTATCCTTTCAGAAAAAGCCTACCTATGAAGCAACAGGAAAGCTGCTGTTTAAAAAGAAAAATACGCCATCTTCTTTAATAACTGAGGCGGGAGCAAAATTAGGAGAATTGGAGGCTTTAAGTTTTTTGAATACCCCTCTAGATACAGAAGCAGAGGTACTTCGTTCGATACCCCTTGTGCAAAAGACCATAGCTGCACTAAATCTAAAAGACAGCAATGGTGCCTTAATACCGCCTGAATATTTTTTATCATCCCTTGCCGTCAAACCTATCAAAGGAACAGATGTATTGGTGATTTCCTATAAAAGTAAAGAGCCAAAGGAAGCAGCCGAGGCCGTCAACAGACTGATGAATGTCTATATAGAAAGCAATATACTCGCTAACCGGGCTGAGGCGGTAGCAGCTCGGGATTTTATCACCAAACAGCTACCTCAGACCGAAGCTACTGTTCGTCAAGCCGAAGCCGCTTTGCGTAGCTTCAAAGAAAAAAATCATATTGTGGTTCTAGAACGGGAAGCTGCCTCGGCTGTGGATGCTATGGCGAACCTAGACAGACAAATAGAAACAGCTCAGGCTCAGCTGGCGGATGCAAAGGCTCGCTCGGAGGCACTCCAGGAAAAGATAAATTTGAATTCACAGCAAGCTGTGGCTTTTAGTTCTTTGAGTCAGTCTCTGGGAGTTCAGCAGGTGCTTGAAGAACTCCAAAAAGTAGAAGCTCAGTTGGCGAGCGAGCGAAGCCGCTTTTTGCCAACACACCCAGTAATAGCTGATTTAGAAAGTAAGAAAACTTCCCTAAAAGCGCTGCTACAAGAGCGAATAGGACAGAATCTTGGCAAAGAAACGTCGGTCTCCAGTAATAATTTACAAATGGGGGCTCTTAAAGAAAAAGTGACCGCCGATATTGTAACTACAGAAGCGGAACGTTTAGGCTTAATTAATCAATTGGCTTTTCTAACTACCGCCAGATCCGCCTACAAAGAACGGGCTAATATTATACCGAAATTGCAACAGGGGCAACGAGATCTAGAGCGACAACTGGAAGCTGACCAATCTACTTATTCTATTCTTCTAAAAAATTTCCAAGAAGTAAGGATTGCAGAAAATCAAAATGTGGGTAATGCCCGTGTGATTGAATACGCTTTGATTCCAGGCCCTGTAGGTACTCGCAAAGGGCCAATCATAGTCGCAGCAATTGTGGTGGGTGGCCTGCTTTACGTAGTGGTAGCTTTCCTTGTAGACTTGGCAGATCCATCCCTGAAAACGGCTAAAGAGGTGCGGCAAATCTTTAAATATACTGTGCTGGGAATGATTCCTTCTTTTAAGAAAAAAATGAGGTTTCGCTTTGGGAAACAAGAAGGGATTGTGCCGCAGCTTCCGGTTAAAGACATTCCTCATTCGATAATCAGCGAAAGTTACCGGATGCTTCAGGCTAACCTGAATTTTCTCAGCCCGGATCGAGAGTTGAAAGTTATTGTAGTAACCAGTTCTGTTTCTAAAGAGGGCAAGTCTACAGTTTCGGCAAATTTGGCGATAGCTATGGCTCAATTGGGACGCCGGGTGTTGTTGATTGATGCGGATATGCACCATCCGATGCAGCATCATATTTGGGATTTAACTAATGCGGCGGGACTGAGCGATGTAATTGTCGGTCACGCCGATGTTAATATGGCTGTAAAAGAGGTGATGGATAACCTGGATGTGCTGCCATCGGGAGTAATACCTCCCAACCCATTGGCGCTTCTTGATTCCAAGCGAATGGCGTCATTAATTGAGGATTTTTCTAGGAACTATAATTTTGTAATTATCGATGCGACTCCGCTTGTACTTGTGCCGGACGCTCTCAGTTTGGGTAAAATGAGCGATGGTGTTTTAGTGGTGGTTCGTCCGGGGGTTCTGGATGCTGTGAGTGCTAATGCTGCTAAAAGCTTTTTGGTGCAATCGGGTCAGAATATCTTGGGTTTGGTAGTCAATGGTGTGATTATTGAAAATGAACCGGATAGTTACTTCCATCATGCAAAGGCTTACTACCAGGAGTCTACCACCTCGAAAGCACCTGGGTCGAGAACTGAGAAAATTAATTTGCGATCGTAATAGTAGAGGAGTGGGAGAGTGGGGGAGTGGGAGAGTGGGGGAGTGGGTGAAAAATCACCCCTTACTCAGTCCAGTGTTTGGCTTTCTTGGTATGTTGTTGCGCTTTAGCGCTCTTATTTCAGCTGGGATAAGAGCGCTAAAGCGCAACAACGTACCTAATAACAGCTGTAATTATATAACTAGCAACTTGATTAACTGAAAATCGAATAATAATCGGGTTTGATGGCGCAGGATATCTAGTTTACTGTTTAAAGGTTCTAACAAAGTTAGTTTATCGGAGGCATATTTTGCTATAATAAGCGCATCCAGTAAATCGTATAGCCCAGTAACCATTCTGTCCCCCAATATAAATTTATGGCTGCGGGGCAAACGGTTGAGAATCGGGACGTACCATTTGATTAAATCGTAGGTTTTTTGAATAATCGGTAACTCGCTCATTTTTCAAAATTTTTTTTTTACCGCCTTCGGCGGAAGGGTAAAGAAAAAAAGGGAAAAGGGCAAGAGGGGAAAAGTATAAAGGGCTACAGAGTCCACGCAGCAGCACAGACAACACGAAAACCGATATCGTTGTTACTGAAGCCCGCATCGAGCCAGAGACGAAACGCCGAACGGCAGTGTACAGGATTGCGGTTCCACGAACCACCGCGCAGCAGTCGCCTTTCATTTATATCGTTAGATAACCATATAGTTATATTGCTATTCTTGTTTTCATAACTATCATGCCAATGGTCGGCGCACCATTCCCACACATTACCGTGCATATCGAACAAACCAAAGGCGTTAGCTACCTTGAAACTGCCAACAGGGGTAGTTTTTTGGCTGGAAATTCCTTTTGGGCCTTGACCATAAGTATAATTACCATCATAGTTGGCCAAATCGGTTGTAATTGTCTCACCAAAATGAAATGGTGTAGTCGTGTTAGCGCGACAGGCGTATTCCCATTCAGCTTCACCGGGTAGGCGGTATTCCCGTTTGGCTTTTTGGGAGAGGCGATCGCAGAATTCCACTACATCATACCACGAAACTCTCTCTACCGGACGATTTTCACCTTTAAAATAAGATGGATCTGGATTAAGTTCTCGATTTACTTGTGGCAAAGAGGCTACTGCTTTCCATTGTACCTGAGTGATGGGATATTTTCCCATGAAAAATGGTTTAATTGTGACTTGATGCTGAGGTCTTTGACTGTCATGACTTTTTTCTTCATTTTCCGGCGCACCCATTGTAAAAGTATTACCGGGAATGTAAACCATATCCAGAGTGACACCATTACCTAAATCTTCTGCCAAATATCTAGCTTTGAGCTTTTCTCTTTTCTGGATTTCCCCCTTAATATTGACCAGCACTACTTCAAATTCAAACCAATCAGTTTGGTCATCAAGTTCCGATTGCGACCTAGAACCTTTTGCTTGAGTTATTGGTGCTGAAACAGAAACCGAAGACGGTTGTTTTGTCCAAATTCTTCTCAATGCTGCCAACGCTTTTAGGTCAGCAGGAGATAAAGCCAAAACGTGCGTCCATAATTGTTCTGCCAGTTCTAAATTTCCCTCAACTTCCGCTTCTAAAGCATTTTCTCTCAAAGTGGCGATATCGCGAGACGTAGCAAATTTAGGTAGCAGAATTAAATGCAATTTACTCCCAGGTTCGACTTTAGCATAAGGAGACTGGATGGCTTTGCTATATTGTTGGTTAATCTGTGGAACTCGATACTGCAAATGTTGCTCTAATCTCTCGACAGTTGCACAGTTACCTTCACCTTGAATTTGCAATCCTTCCAATAAAGCTTTTGTAAAAGAACCGTGCTTTAATTGCTCTATTTCATAAGATTTTTGATTGGGAATACACGAATAAAAAGTAATTGCACCTTGATGCTGGTCATTGCCAATTCCCAAACCATCTCTACTACCTTCATTTCGACAGGCATCTAAAAACAGTACGATATTACCAGCACCAGAACAACGCAAACGTTCTGTTACATAATTAACCGAAATAGCCGAACGTTCTACATCGCCTGGGTCGCTATCTAACAGCATCAAATAATCACCATCAGAGGCGCGGATACCGTGACCTGCAAAAAAGAACCACAGATTATCTGCTGGTTGTAATAAATGTTCCTCACGGTTATTAATCAAATTAAAATGTTTTTGAAATTGCACCCGCAAAAATCGCCGCAAGTGACCGTAAGTAGGTTGAGTGGGGATAGGTGGATTAGCTGGGTAGGGCGGCGAATCTTCGGTAAACAGGAAAACCCGATCAAACTTTGCTTCCGTTACAAACCAATCCCGCATCGCCTTAGCATCATCCTGAGCGTAATTGAGATGTCGTAAATTACTATAGCTGTTAATGCCAACTACGATCGCCCAATTAACCATTATCCCTCTGCCTGCGCTTGAACTTGAGAGTCATCGCCCCTTTCCCGCCAGCTTTCCCACCAATTCCAAACAGCTTAACTTGTCCTTCGCCATTGATTTCTACCGATAACTCAACTTCATCGAGCTGCATTTTAGGATTAGGCGCATCAGCTTCATCGAGGATTTCCTGCATCGCCTGCAAAAACCCCTTCATTTCCCGCTTCAGCTTTTCCACCTCAACAGGTTTGGCAGCTTACCACCTCAACCTGCACTTCCACAGGTTCATCATCTCTGCGGATGCGTCCCCCCGTGTCGCGTCCTCCTCTGGCTCCCGTATCAACCGATACAGTTTCTCCAGTAATCACCCAAATATGCTTCGGTGTATCTTCTGCCATGCACTTTACCTATGTGACTGTGGTTATATTTACATTTTTATCAATTATTTTTCATATACGGCAGTAATTCCTGACCAACACCGCTCCGCAGAAGCTTGTCTAGCTGTCGAGTTGAGTTGATCTGCAAAAGGGAATTCTTTGGCCAACATCGCAGTATACTTATTTAAGTCGTATCCATTCACCATACGATTATCCATCCAGTATCTTAAACATTTGTTTCGGATGAATTGAGAGGTGCGGATAGCTTCATCTACCGCTTGATATTGCTCTGGTTTTCCCTGGCATTTAAACTCGTAAATAAACATGATTTATCGACCTGTGAATCATAGATTTATGATATCATTAATTTGATAAAATGCAAGGGTTTTGCTTATAATCCTGACTGCACCTAAAGGTGCTGGCCGCGCTGTATCCCACCCCTAAAGGCGGTGGGTTTTAGCGCGGGAGATTGCTATAAAATGACAGCTAATGCCATTTTGAGTTTCTACCATCGTGATTCAGCAAATTACAGAGCAGGAAACCGTTTTCTCCCAAGCACAACAGGGAGACCCTCAAGCGATCGCCACCCTCATCAACGAGGTTATATGGAAAAAAGGCATCACAGCCACAGTCAGTCGAGAGGGCGACTCTCTGCAACTTACCTTGATATCCGCGCAAGCCTACTCTCAAGAAGGCTGCGTCAAGTTCGTTTATGAAGGCTTGAGCCGCCTGGGAACCACACCTATTAAAACTGTGCGGGTGATGGGACAGCGACTCCACTCCGAAGTCCCTGCTTGGAGTCGGACTATTGAGTTGCAACCCGCCCACTCTACACCAGTTCCGACGCCATCCCCAATTAGCCAGATTGTCGATCGGCCCAAGCCCAAACAAAAAGAGCCGAAAAAAAGGCACGGAATGCTTTGGTTTAGCGTTATTGTCTTGGCAATGGTTGCGACGGTGGCGGGTATGGCTACCAAAGAGTTACTAGAAAATCGCACGTTAACCCCGCCCAAAAAGTCAACACCCTTGCAGCGTCCAGCTTCTAAAGGGACTGGTAAAACTGCGCCAAAACCTCGCACTACTCCTAAAAATACTCCAGCTAAATCCGCTCAGCCTAAAGTTCCCACCCGGATGAAGCTTGAAAAAACCATTGCGGGGAAGATTTCGCCTAAATCGGTAGTACATTCGGGTCAGGGTCTATTTTTTGCCCAAAACATGATGTACAACCATACGATAACGGTGTACAACCGGGAACATAAATTAGTAAAAACTATCCCGGATAATGTGGATTTAGCCAAATACGGTTATCTCAAATTCAAAGGCAATTACAGAGGGGCTCCTGTTGAAGCCAGTTTTTCCCATAATGGTAAGTATGCCTGGGTATCTAACTATCAGATGTACGGACGTGGATTTAATAATCCAGGGACCGATCGTTGTTCTCCTTCTCCAAAGCTTGACGAGAGTTTTTTGTATCGAATCAATACAAAAAGTCTTCAGCTTGAAAAGGTGATCCAAGTCGGTGCTGTTCCCAAATTTGTTGCGACTACACCGGATAACCGCCTCGTACTGGTGAGTAACTGGTGTAGCTGGGATTTGAGCGTTGTGGATACCAACAAAAATAAGGAAATCAAACGGATTAAACTGGGGGCATATCCGCGTGGGATTGTAGTAGATAAAACTTCGCAACAAGCCTATGTCGCGATCATGGGTTCTTCTGATATCGCTCAAGTAGACCTGAAAAAATATTCGGTCAAGTGGCTGAAAAATGTCGGTCCAGCGCCCCGTCATTTGAACATAGACCCGGCAGGAAAGTTTATCTACGCTACCTTGAATAATGAAGGGAAAATAGCGAAGATTGCTTTGCCAAAAGGTAACGTTGTAGCTAAAGTCTCCACGGGTTCGGCTCCGCGCAGTATGATTATATCGGATGATGGCGAATGGCTTTACGTTGTTAATTACAACAGCAATACTGTGAGTAAAGTTCGCACTCGCGATCTGAAGGTCGTGCAAACAGTTAATGTTGGATCTAATCCGATTGGGATTACTTACGATCCAAAAGCTAGGGAAGTCTGGGTGGCTTGCTATTCTGGGCAAATTATGGTTTTTCAGGATTAAGTTTGCCTGGTGTTGGCATTTAATTAGTTGACCCAGAGGAGAATGTTTAACAATCTATCAAGTATTGTCAAGCACATACTTGATAGACTCCTTTTCCACCGCCACCAGTGAGTACGAATCCGAATTGAAGATATTGTAATTTTATGGTATAATTATTTAAGTGTAATAGTGTCTTCGCCTTATGATTAAACAAATTTGTATAGAAAATTATAAATCAATTCAAGAGTTAAAAATTGAATTGGGAAGAGTAACAGTTTTTATCGGTGAAAATGGCTGTGGGAAAACTAATATTTTAGAAGCAATAGCTTTAAGTTCAGCCGCCGCAAGTGATAAGCTGGATAATGAGTTTTTAGCTTCTAGGGGTATTAGAGTTACAGAACCTCAATTCATGCGATCGGCTTTTAATATCGACAATTTAAACAAAGAAATTAAAATATCTTTACAGTTTCATCCAGACAAAATTTTCACATTTGATTTACAGCATTATAGTAAACCATACTCTAGTTGGGTTAGTTCAATTTTGTCTAATCAAAAGATACCTGTACAAATCCCAAGCAAGTCTACTAATTTAATGTATGAAGATGTTGGGGAACTAAAAGAAATATTTCCTTATCAGTTGATTTTAAAATTCTTACTTGAAACTGACAAAGATATTTTGACTTTGAAAAGCTTTTTAATCTTTTCTCCTGAAAACACAAGCTTACGCATTTTCAGCCAAGAAGGTCAAATTCAACCTTTAGGTATCAAGGGAGAAGGATTATTCAAACTATTAACGGTGTTGAATTTAGAAGAAAATCAAGGTAAGCTGCAAGAAATAAAAGAAAAAATGCAGCTGATAGATTGGTTTGAAGATTTAGCAATTCCCCATAATTTATCTCCGACTGAGAGAATAATTAAAATCAAAGATAAATATTTAGCATCTGAACTAGATTATTTCAATCAGAATAGTTCTAATGAAGGATTTTTGTTTCTCCTGTTTTACTTCTGCCTTTTTATCAGCTATAAGATGGAAAATCCAAAACAGAATGCCTCTCGACCCACAAGTCCAGAAACTCTTGCAGCAACTAGCACAGCTAGAACTCCCACCCCTCACCACCCTCTCACCACCACAGGCGCGGGAACTAGCCGCCAAGCTGCGGGGCAAACCCCTCAGACCCGTAGCCCTTGCCAGTGTCGAAAATCGTACTATCCCCGGCGATATTCCCATCCGTATCTACACGCCACATGGCAGTACACCCTTGCCAGTGGTGGTTTTCTTTCACGGCGGCGGTTGGGTTTTGGGGGACTTGGATGTAGCAGATAGTACCTGTCGTTCTCTCGCTAAGGATGCTGGGTGTGTGGTAGTGTCGGTGGACTATCGGTTGGCACCGGAACACAAGTTTCCCGCTGCGGTAGAAGATGCCTATGCTGCAACCGTTTGGGTAGCAAATAATGCTGGTGCTATTAATGCGGATGTAACTCGCATTGCTGTCGCGGGAGATAGCGCCGGAGGCAATTTGGCTGCGGCGGTGGCGTTGATGGCGCGGGATAGAGGAGAACCAGCACTGGCATATCAAGTTCTCATTTATCCCGTAATTCAGTATGCTTTTGATACTGAGTCTTACCGTGAATATGCGGAAGGTTGCGGTTTGACAAAGGAGGAGATGATTTGGTTCTGGGATCACTACCTGGCTAATATCGCCGATGGAGAAAATCCCTATGCTTCACCGCTATTAGCCGAAAATCTAAGTCAATTGCCACCAGCGCTGATTATTACTGCTGAATGTGATGTGCTGCGGGATGAGGCGTTAGCTTATGCCACTCGGTTGCGATCGGCTGGGGTGTCGGTATACTTAAAGCAATATGATGGGATGATTCACGGATTTGTGGGGATGGCGCTGGTGCTGGATGGGGGGAAAAATGCGATCGCAGATATTGCAGCTCAATTACGTTCAGTATTTCAGCAATGAGGATATTTGATGAACCAACATTGGCAATTTTTAGGTACGTTGTTGCGCTTTAGCGCTAAAGCGCAACAACGTACCTAAAAACAGATGTTATCTTCTACGCAGACAAAGGTTTTCGCCACTCATATCCCCAAGACAATCGCCTTCTTTCGTCAAGATAATAACTGATTTGACTGTGGAAAATTGCTTCAGTGTCGCCTGAATAGAACTTGTGACGCGAGCATCATCTCCTATACCAGCTGAAGGAATTATTTTACAGAATTTTATTCGCGCTACTCCAGAAGAAATCGAGAGAGTAAAATCGCTGCCACAGTTAGAGCTACCCCTGAACTGAATCGGCTTCATAAAACCCATTCTGGTTTCATTACTGGTGGGGCCAACAATCAATTGCTCGATCGCAAATCGACTTACATCCCGCCGTTGTGTTGTCCGCCAAACTGGCTCAACATGGCCGAGGTCTGTCGTGTTTCTGGAGTAGTTAGGAAAAAATACTTTAACCCGGTTTTGAGTTACCTTCACCGCATCAGATGTTTCTTGAAAAGCTGGTTTCGTTTGAGCGCTTTCTTTTAATAGCTCTGATTGCGGTGTTATTGTTGACTGATTTGAGGTTGCTGCTCCAGCCACAAATTTTCCATCAGTACTGACACCACAAAGTGTCATTAGCAGGCCAAAAGATATTAAATTTGACTTACGAATAATAGACATTTTTACTCTCGTTCTTTTAAAATCAGATGAGTTAGACTGTTTTGGGTAGCATTCCAGCATTGATTGCGGACATATCAATATGCGATCGCTCACAGTCTGCATCGGGAAAACTTAGATGAATAGAGTCATTGCGATCGCTTTTTGTTCCCCCTCTCTAACTTCCTCTACTTAGTTTCTATTTTTACAATGCCGCTCAATAAATCCTTACCTTAGTTTTGATTTTTTGCCGTTCCCAAACAAAATATTGACAATAAACTAGAGATATGTATGAACAAAAGTGAGGCGATCGTAAATGGATGAAATCATCAAAAAAGTAGCTGCTTTAGGATTGCCTGGAGTCCTGCTGGTAATTGTGATGGCGACTACAGGCTTGACAGGTGCAGCCGCCATCACAGCAGCTTTAGCAATACTGGGTGGCCCAGCGGGAATGTTGGGTGGAATCGCCGTCTTGGGACTGACAGCATTGATTGCAGACGCACTGGCTAAACTGAGTCTGGAAGATTTCTTAACAGCGATTTATTGCGAAAGACGACAATCTGAACCACATGGAAAGCTGCTCAGCGAGATTGACTCTTTATCGCTGTTTGATGGTGACATAAAAGATAGACTTAAAAGCACGATCGCTGACGGGGGTGGTTGTGGAACCGTGGTAAACTATAATACAACGGATGACACCAGAGAAGTCATCGCCATTTTAGACAAAGTGCCTGGAATGACTCGCGCTCACCACAGAGACTTTAAGCATTCTAATCCGATTCTGAGGCTGCGGGATGGGACATCTGTGCGAACCTGGAAAAACCCAGTCGGCGTTGACCACGTTTTTTTAGGCGATCGCAATGACAAAATGGTTTATGGTGGTTTTGTCGGCTGGATTCATAGTGACGGACTCAAGTCTGCCATAGATCGGATTAGAAGAGACTTTACTTAATGTATAGCAAAGTGCAAAGTCAGCGGTAAAAACACAGTCACTTCCTTGCAGGGAATAGCTCTATACTATTCTCACATATCTGACTTTGGCCATATGAGCAAAAACAAACTAATGGCAAAATGAATAGAATCGAGTTAAACTGTTAAATAACTTCAATCCAAAAATCCTATCATGGCTGAGTATCGCAAGATTGAATATCGCATTGGCACTGACGGCAAGATAACTGAAACCGTACTCAACGCCTCTGGCTCCACCTGTACCGAAACCACTTCAGGAATTGAAAAAGCTTTGGGTAAAGTAGAATCTCAAAAGCTATTTCCAGAATACTATCAGGAGGATGAAGACCTCATCAACGAAGAAACGCAATCTCAAACTGAAATGTAGAGTAATTGATCATGGTTAACGACCCCAATCTATTTTGGTTTGGTTGCGTTCTGTGGTTGGTTATCATTTGGCTAATTTTGAGGCTGCGTCACTCTAATAAAGTCGATGCCACCACCGAAAGTAATACGGCTGCTGCAAGAGAGATAGAAGAGTTGCGGCAAGAATGTTTGCGACTGCGAGAAGAATTGCAGCAACAATCAAAGCAGCTAAAAACTGATTTTCAGAATGCTACTTTCTCCCAATTGCAAACGCTGTTAAACAACTATCCCAGCGCCCGCAAAATGACGGAAGCGAAACCAGATTTACCAGCCAAAAATTTGGTTTCGCTGTTTACTCCTTTGGATAACCTTTTGGCTAGTTGGGGATACGAACAAATTGGTTCGGCTTGGGAACAAGTTCCATACAATCCCCAACTGCATCAACCGGATACCAATGATATTGCGGAAGGGGAATTGGTTTATATCCGGTTTATCGGTTATCGAGAGGGGTCGCGCATTCTCTCTCCCGCGAAAGTCAGCCGCACTTTGCCGATTTCTTCTCCATCTCAATAAGAGTGGGGGAGTGGGAGAGTGGGAGAGTGGGGGAGTGAGTGGAAGAGTGGGGGAGTGGGAGAGTGGGGGAGTGGGAGAGTGGGGGAGTGGGAGAGTGGGGGAGAAATTTTCTTGACCGCTGACCAATCACCAATCACCAATCACCAATGACCAATGACCAATGACAAATCACCAATGACAAATGACTATTATTGCGATCGATTTTGGAACAAGCAACACCGTCGTCTGTACTGTAGATCCAGTTACGCAGACGCCACGGACGCTGAGATTTAATGCCATTTCGCGGGGGTTTGAAACACCTGGCGGTCAAGTATTTGTAGTACCGACGCTAGTATACGTCCAAAAGGACAACAGTCTTGTGTTTGGGGAACAAGTGCGATCGCAACGTCTCGGCTTTTCCCAACCAGAGCGATTTTTTCAAGCCTTCAAACGCGATTTGGCAGCAGATTTTCAACCCCCACCCCGTCAAATTGATGGCAACAGTTACTCCGCAGAATCAGTTTCGCAACTCTTTCTCCAGGAAATTTGGCAACAGCTAGCCCAAGAAAAATTGCAACCAAGTCAGGTAATTTTTACCGTTCCTGTGGGTGCATTTGAGCGTTATTTGGACTGGTTTCGCGACATTGCCCAAAATTTGGGTGTCTCCGAAGTCCAGATTGTGGATGAGTCTACAGCCGCCGCCATTGGTTATGCTGTGAAAAGACCGGGTTCTGTAGTCCTGGTCGTAGATTTTGGCGGCGGAACTCTGGATTTAAGCTTAGTTCGCACCGTAGCAGCTAAGGGGGGACAAAAGGTATTAAAAGCCGAAGTGATAGCAAAGTCTGATGCTTATGTCGGCGGTGTTGATATCGATGTTTGGATTGTCGATAATTACTTGCGGCAAATTAATTCTTCACGGGAAGAAGTAAAAGAGATTGGTTGGCAGAATTTATTAGAAGTAGCGGAACGGCTGAAGATTCAACTTTCAACAGCACAAGAGGCAAAAGAAAGTTGGTTTGATGATGAAAATTTTATCGCCCACGAACTGAAGTTAAATCGAGAAGAATTAGAGGATATTCTGGAAAATCAGCAGTTACTAGAACAACTGCGGCAAGCTTTAGATGAAGTGGTAGCAGTCGCCTACACTAAAGGCGTGGGCAAGACAGATATCGAACTGGTGGCGCTGGTGGGAGGTAGTTGTTTAATTCCGGCAGTGCAGCAGTTAATTATATCATATTTTGGAAAGTCGCGGGTGAAATTAGGTAGGCCATTTGAAGCGATCGCCCACGGTGCTTTGATGCTTCCCGATCTCGTTGAAGTCGAAGATTATCTGCGACATGGCTATGCAATTCGTCTGTGGGAACCGCAAATGAAAACTTATTCTTATTTTCCATTGTTTGAAAAGGGAAGCAAATATCCCTGCCAACGGGATGAATTATTAACATTACAAGTAGCATTAGATGGACAGCGAGAAATTCGTCTGGATATTGGGGAAGTGGCAGAAATATCGCAAGCAGAAGTTACCTTTGATTCCCAAGGGAGAATGACGAGTAGTCAGTTGCAGCACCAATCGCAATATCGCTCTTTGGAAAGTCATCACGAACAAGTTTGCGTGGCGCATCTCGACCCGCCGGGACAAACAGGAATAGACAGAGTTGAAGTATTTTTTGAAGTGAATCAAGGGCGGGTTTTGTTGGCGACGGTAAAAGATTTGGTGACGGGGCGAGTGTTGGTGGAAAAAGGTGCGATCGCCAAACTTCAGTAATTAAAATATTGATGATGGGAGAAGTTCCGTAACGGGTAATATTATTGAGATCGCCAGAGGAATTAGTTATGGCTACTTACAAAGTTCTGGTTATCGATGACAGCCTAGACGTTCGCAGACTACTTCGATGTATGTTACCTGCGGATAACGTGGAAGTGATCGAAGCCAAAAATGGTCAAGAGGGACTAAATCTAATCCACAAAGAACACCCCCCATCCTTGATTTTGCTGGATTTTATATTACCTAAAGTGAGCGGTTGGGAAGTTTTTGAGCATATCCAGGCCGATAATGAACTCCAGAAAATTCCCTTGGTGGTCATGTCAGGGCTTATATACAATGTTACTCAAAAAACTCCCCAACCGTTTGAGTATTTTGAATTTTTGCCAAAACCCTTTGATAAGAACCATCTATTTGCTGCAATAAAATCAGCTATTGCTAAAGCAAAATTGCGTAAAAAATCCGCTAATCAAAACGAGATTATCAATAATAATCTTCATCAACCAAGAGAATATGATGCCGTGCTTGGCGGTCAAAATCCACCTCCTGCGAACGCCGTAGTATTGGGAGGCTTGGAAGGCGTTAAGTGGCGTTTGGCAAGTGCAGATGTAGAGCAAGGGGTAGCAGCGCTAAAAGAGGCGCTCAATTACGGTGAAGCAGGCTTGGACTTGGTGATTCAGGTTTGGAAAGATGAATTAGGGCAACTAAAGTGGGCTGCTTATTCGCTACTTAGGGTAAGGGAAGAACCGAGAGTGAAACAGGCATTACAAGATTACAATCCCTAGCTGCATATAACCTGCCTTCACACTCTAAAAGGGGATTCAGCCATTGCCTAGTCATCAGCCCCGATGGAAAAACTTAAATTCCTCAAACCTTCCGACTCAGCAAATCTTTCACCTTTCTTTAATAGCGCAGTCATGGCAAGGGTAGGAATAGGCGGACTAAAATAGTAGCCTTGAATTTCATGGCAACCTTGTGCTTTGACGTAAAGCCACAGTTGTCGATCGCACTCCAAAAAAGAGCGATCGCCTGTTCGCAAGCGATCGCTCTTCTTAATTTTTGATACTAAATCCGGGTTGGTTACCCCATGAGAATTTTTGGCCTAAACATTGTAGAGACGTTTCATGAAACGTCTCTACAGCCTAGAGACATAAAGGGGGTAATCGTTGCGTATTTCGGATCGGATAAGCTCTAACGAGCTAGAGCTAACATTGGTTCCTTAACCTGGACACATTTCCTGAGCGGTTCCCTGATGTGACTGAAATCGCGGGGTTGTGTTTTGGGTTCAAACAGTCCTTCTGACTCCCATTTTTTGGGGTCTAAACCCATAGCCCAAGCATTCACCCACATCGACTTTGGAAACTTGGATAGCATTTCGGGCATTGTATCCTCGACTGCTAACAAGAAGATTGAGATAGCCAATGCCTCGCAATCGTCTAAGTTTGGTATGCGATCGTCAATCAGCTCTTGCTCAGTTGTGTTAGATTTTAAATTACGCTGACGGATTTCCATCAAAAAGGGCAGCCCCTTCCAATAATCTAAAAACCCAAAGTCCAGCCGCCGCAAGGACTTAGCTCGCCACTCCAGAAGCAACGCCTCCATACGTTTGTCTAGCTGTATTGCTGGATGATCGACACCGACGTAAGTTTTGGGTGTTTTTCCTGGATCGAGAAAGTCAGGATTAAATACCAGCGGCGAAACGAAAGACGATCCTACCGCAATATTCCAGATGTTTTTCATTCCCATCACGACGCCGTGGTCTGTATAGGAATAGTTATTGTGAATGCTTTCGCTCAAACCATCATTTTGGCCGATGTAAAAATTACTAGCCTCTTCTACCATTTCCTCAGTTAGCTTGCCCTCACGGTCAAGTCTAATCATGTGAGTTTGTAAGGTATTTGCGTAGGAAATTAAATCGGAACCAGGAGAATATAATGGATCGGCAAAAACGGCTGCTTCCCCTACACAACCCCAGCGATTTATCGAGAATACCTTAGTCGATGAGTAGCTGTATCTTGGCATTTTCTTAAAGTCTATAACCTCTCTGCCCTTGAGGTTATCTGCCACTACTGGTTCGTTCCTTTCTAACCACTCGAATGCTAGTTCTTGTGTATGAAATTCACTAAAAGGCTGAAATTCTTCACTTGCCACAATCCCAAGGCTGGTGTGGTTTGTAGCTAGGGGAATTAGCCAGACCCAGTAGCCACGACCGCACAAATGATTTGTGGAGTAATAGCGGTTATTATTGGGAACGCGATCGTGCCATTCTTTTTCTGTGCTTGGCACAAAATCGCTGATATCAACACGACCTTTTACGCGGAACCACGCCGCATTAAATTTGGGATCGTTGGGTTTTGCTAAACCGAGTTTCTTTTGGATATAACGGCGACGCCCCATTGCGTCAACTACCCAACGAGCGCTAATCGTTTTATATTCTTTGCTATCTTGCTGGATGTAAACAATTTGGTGCGGTTCTTCGCGATTTTCGGAAATATCAATGTCTTTAACTAAACAATTTTCTAGGACTTCTATGCCCATCTCTTTGTTGAAGAGACGCAGATCGTTCTCAAGTTTACCGCGATCTATTTGATAACTTCCGGGCTTGGGAGGAAAATCGGAAATACCAAATTCTGGTCGCTTGTGAAGTTCGCCTTTTGTGTTTCCGTAGAAATATCGAAGTCCGAGTTTAGGTAAATGCTCTCTCTCGAAGTACTCTTCTAATTGGAGAATTTGACCGAAGTAGTAAGCGCCATCGTAAACTGATGATTCTCCAACTTTAAACGCTGCTTCTGGTAGGGGATAAGCATCTTTGTCTAGTACTACAACCGAAAGCTCAGGCATAGTTAGCTTTAGTTGTCGTGCCAGAGTCGAGCCTGCTAGACCTCCACCGCAAATTACAACGTCATAAATCTTTTCGTTCATGTAAAGGTTTCTCCTTGTTTTAGCTTTCATTATGGTGTCACAAATAACTTAAAATTGCCATAGATACGAAGAGTAATTAAACCTATTCCTACTTTTCCTACTTTGAAGATGCAAGAGTCGTAAGCTTACTCCTACTTTTACTACTTTGAGGAGAAAAAAGAAGAAAACTTACAGCGGCTTGCAAGTGGGTGAGGTACAAGTAAATTGTAGGGGCGGGTTTTGCCATAATTCTTGCCGGTTAGCCAAAAATTATCTGCCAAACCCGCCCCTACGAACCCGCTATGAAAAAAATCGTTTGATTGTACCTCACGCGGCTGCAAGCCGCTGTAATCTTTTTTTCTACTTTTACTGGGTAAGGTTGGGGTCAAAGAGCGATCGCACTCCCACCCCATACCCATTCCTCCTTCCCCACGCCATAATACAAAAGGTACTACAACACTTAAAGTGCAATGGCACACAATTTCGATCGGCCCAGAGCCTATGATGTCGTCTTAGGCAGTCAAACCCCTACTCCTGTCGGTGCAGCCGTTTTGGGAGGAATAGCAGGCGTGAAGCGGCGCTTAAACAGAATTAGATTGTGGCATTTGCGGACGGGAACGCAAATGCACATTTTAGAAGGACATAATAATGCCGTTGCTACAGTTGCAATCAATCCCGATGGCGACAAAATTGTTAGCAGCAGTTGGGATAAAACAATTAGAGTTTGGGGAGTGCGAGGATTATGAAAAAGCGCTCTATAAATTCCAGTAATAATGCGATCGATCCTAAATCTTTACAACCAGACCAAGATGTTGATACCATAAAACTGGTTGACTACGCTCTTAGTCTCGTTAGAAACTCTTACCGAAAAAACAGGATTAAGCGCTATCTGTTTGACGGGACATCAATCCAACGGAATTATGCAGCACTTTACTTCAAGCGGATTAAAGATACAGAAGTCTTAACCGAAGCTGTAAAACACCGTAGGATCGATCGAGTTCAGGCATTTTCTAAGTGAAACAAGGAGACGGTAACAATGATTGTAACCCAGAAAAAAACATACAGCTTTGAAGAATATCTTGCCTATCACGACGACACTGACCTCAAGTATGAACTGTTTAATGGAGAGTTAATACCCATGCCCCCAGCCAGCGGAATACACGCTCTGATTATGGTATTTCTGTACGATATTTTTAAGGCAGAAATCCAACGCTTAGGTTTAAATTGGCTCGCCATACCGAATAGCGTAGGCGTTCGCACTGCTGAAAGAAAATCCAGAATTCCAGATTTAGTAATTCTCTCAGAAATTCAACGAGAATCAATCAGAACGATGTCGTCTGCTGTCTTAGAATCTTCTCCTATACTAGCCGTGGAAATTGTGAGTGAAGGAAATCCCCAAGATGATTACCGCTACAAACGCTCTGAATATGCGGTGCGAGGAATTCCTGAATATTGGATTGTCGATCCGATTAAGTCCAAAATTTCTATATTGTTGCTAGTTGAAGGATTTTACGAGCGAACAGAGTTTACAGGAAATCAAACAATTTTGTCGGAGACTTTCCCAGAATTAACGTTAACTGTTGAGCAAATCTTGGCAGCATAAGAGTTAGGCTTGATGTTTGGCAATTAATTCCCGTACAGCAGGAACTAGCTCTGTGGGAATCTGCATCGTTCTTTTGGCACCATTCTCCACAGCTTTGTCGGAAATTTGTCGCTCGGAGTGTAATGCTTTGGGCGGCTTCCATTTATCCAGACTTTTTACTAAGTCTTTACGGAGAGCCTCTAAAAAATAATAATCATTGCCTATTTCAGAAGCCTCATCTTCATCCACATCTTCGATAACAGCGAGACGTTCTTTGTATGCCTTCATCTGATATTCGATCGCATCAATGATAAACATTGTTGCTTTATATGATAGAGCCATGTGAAGTTACTTATGGGTTTTCAACATTTTTGAACGTAGGCTGACCAACTAAATACTTTTGATAGCATAATTGGTTGGTCAGCCCGATCGCTACACCCACCTCGCCACAACTACCCGCACCGTTCCATCTTCCAGAGTTTGTTCCTCCTCAACATTAAAACCTTCCGCTTGTACTGTCGCCATCAAAGTTTTGTGAGCGTACTTTTGGGTAATTGAATTAACAAACTGTTGCTGATTAATCCTCGCCCCCCAAAAATCTGCCACCAACTCATAATTTTCACCATCGCGGCGAAAGCCCAAATCGTAACCGTTCTGCTGGCGAATTACATAATCAGCCTCAGTCTGATCGCCTTGATATCCCCGCACAAAAGTATTGCGTTCCACTTGATATCCCAACTCCTGCAAAGACTCATGCAGAATTTCGGCGTTTTTGATTTGGACTTTGATTGTGGTGAAATGAGACATGAAATTTTCTCCATTTAATTTCAAATTTGAAATCTGCAATTTGCAATCTGCAATTCCCTTAAACCCAGCGTCCTACCAATACCCGAATCGTACCATCTGCTAAAGTTTCTTCCTCTTCAATAGTAAAGCCTTGTTCCGGTACTGTCGCCATCAGTACGTGATAGCCATAGCGCTGAGTTAATTGGTTCAACCATTGTTGGGAATACTTGTAGGCACGATCGTATGAAGAAATCACAGCTTCATAGCACTCATCCTCCTGCTTCTTAAAGCCGATATCGTTGCTTGCCGATCCCAAGTATTGGCGGCGGATCACCACTTCTGCCGTTTCCTCCCGTAAATCGCCCTGAAAACCATAAAGACGTTGGGCTTCTTCGTGAACTTCAACCTTATCTTTGAAACCCACATCTTCTAACGCCTTCACCAGCGCGTTGACATCTCTTATCTCTGTTTTGATGGAAGTGAAATGGGACATTGTTTTAACTCTCCTTAGTAGTAATTTTTGGGAAAATAGTTTTTCTCTGATTTCCACCCCTCCCTGTAGACGGGGAGGGGACGGGGGTGGGGTTCAATCTACTTCAAGTGGCCCGATACCTTTTTGGATGGTAAATTGCTTCAATTCCTCCATTAAACGAGTATCATTAGAAGCAGTTCTGGCACCCGCTTCAGCAGCCCAGCGCTTCAATTCCTCAATTTGGTGACGTGCGATCGCAGCCAGTGGCACTGTCTCCTCAATCGATCGCAAAATATCTATAGTAGTAAAATCTTGCCTTTCTCTGCCAAACGCCCGGTACATAGCATCCACAATTACTTGCTCGATTTCTGCCCCGCTGAAATCCTTCCCGCTTCTAGCCAACATTGACAAATCGAACTCGCGCATCCGACTGGGACGCAACCGCTGCAAATGCACTTTAAATATTTCCTGACGCTCAACTTCCGTAGGCAAATTTAAAAAGAAAATTTCATCAAATCTCCCCTTTCTCAACAATTCCGCAGGCAAAATTCGCACATTATTTGCCGTCGCCACAATAAACACGGGCGTCGTTTTCTCCTGCATCCAAGTAATCAAACTACCGAATACCCGTCGCGAAGTACCCGAATCTCCATCCACGCCAGCAGAGATATTGCCAAACGCCTTATCAATTTCATCAATCCACAAAACGCAGGGTGCAATAGCTTCAGATATTTGAATCAACTGTCGCACGCGACTTTCGCTTTCCCCGACAATTCCACCAAACAAACGCCCGGTATCTAAACGCAACAAAGGCAGTCGCCACTCGTTTGCGATCGTTTTAGCTGAAAGCGATTTACCAGTACCTTGGATACCAACAAGTAAAACGCCTTTCGGATTGGGAATGCCGTAACGTCTTGCTTCTTCAGTAAAAGCATCTTGCCGCATCCGCACCCACTGCTTGAGATTTTCCAATCCCCCGACATTTTTAAGCGATTCTGTTGTTGTGAAAAACTCTAATATTTCGGTTTGGCGAATTGCTTGTTTTTTCTCCTCCAGTACTCCGACGATATCCGTATCATCTACTTGTTGTTTGGCGGCTAAAGCTTTAGCTAATACCCGCCCAATTCTGGCTCGACTCAACCCCTGACAAGCTTTAATTAGCTGTTCTTTAGCTAACCCGCTCACCTTCAGCTTTTCTGGCACCACTAGCTGGCTAATCAGATAATTAATTTCTTTCACGTCTGGTAAAGGGAAGTCTATCACCGTTGTTTCTTCCCTCAACTCAGATGGTAATTCCAGGGTGTGAGAAGTCAGAATTAAAGTTTGGCGATTGCGCTTTAAGGTGCGCGTCAAATTTCGCAACTCCCTGACTATTGGCGCGTTTTTATCTGTGTAGGGAATTCTCAAAACCGGGTGCAAATCCCGCAGCACAAAAATAGTCGCTTCCTGTCCGGTTGCTTTGCCAATTCTAGCTAACGCCGCTATGACAGAGCCTTTATCGGCACCATTGTCATCCCAACCGCGCACGATATCCCAAAACAAAAGTTTACGCTGATTTTGCTGTGCGGCTACTTGGTGCAGCACTTCTTCAACTGGTTCTTCTTCGGCGGCGACAATGTACAGCAGCGGGTAACGCGCTCGAATCATTAAATCCAGCTGTTGTATTAATGCTGCATGGGGAGCATTTTGTCCGCCTAATACGGCAGCAGATGCTTCTGGTTGTTGCGGATTTTTGCTCATCTTATCTTCCCTTCACGCGCTAGTTGACCCCGCACGCCGCTCCTGCGTAATACAAACATAAGTATTTTTGTAGTATGACATATTCAACATAATATGGCTACGGTACGCTATGGATAGGCGCATACGCATACTGCAATTAGCATAGCGTGAATCTTAAAACTGAGATCTTGCACCTTTCTCAACAAGAGGCAGAACCTCGTTATTCTCGATCTTCTCGTGACCAAGTTCAACCTGGTCACGAGGGAAGGGAGGCGCTACCTACCGATTCATCTAGAGAGCGATCGCTTTATTTATGGCTAATCAAGAAAAATTGCGTCAGCAGCTACTACAATTAGATGGTCGTGGTTATAAAGCTTACCGAGATATTGAAGGAAGCTACGAATTTCCCGACTTCACTTTAATAATCGATCGCACTCAGGGAGATCCATTCGCCTCCCCCAGTCACGTGCGGGTAAAGGTTTCGGGGGAAATCGCTGGCTTTCCCCATCAACTATATCAAACCAAAAGCCGCGCGATCGCACTGCGCGATTACCTAACTCGTCAGTTTGATAGCTATGCCCATAGTATCAGCAAGAGACGCGGCACCGGAAACAGCGGTTTAATTGGAATTGTCCGCACAGGACAAGAAGTTTTAGAACGCAGTTCTGTTTTAATCGACGATGAATTAATTGAAGTGCGGTTTGTTGTCGGTTTACCCGCAGGTGGGCGACGCATCTTAGGGCAGCAAGCTGTCGAAATGCTGTGCGAACAAATACCGCAGCTTGTTGACAGAACCCTTAAATATTATCACTTAGATCCTCAAAAAATTCAACGTCATGTAGAAATTGTCGAGGATGCAGATTGGTTGAGGCAGCAATTAGCAGAACGGGATTTAGTTGCTTTCATTCCCAATGGTGCAATTTTACCACGACGCAGCGGCGTCGATGACCAACCTTTGCAAAGTGAAGCGATCGCATTTCAATCTCCCATATCTTTGCAAGTTGAATTCAATTGTCCCAATCAAGGTTTAATTGTTGGTATGGGTGTACCAGCAGGAATAACTTTGATTGTCGGCGGCGGATATCACGGTAAATCCACATTGCTGAGAGCAATTGAATTAGGAGTTTACAACCATATTCCTAACGATGGACGAGAGTTTGCGGTAACGCATCCTGCAGCCGTGAAAATTCGAGCGGAAGATGGACGGAGTATTGTCGGTGTAGATATTTCTCCTTTTATTAACCATCTTCCCCAAGGTAAATCTACAACCAACTTCTCGACGACTAATGCTAGCGGTAGCACATCACAAGCTGCCAACATTATGGAAGCGTTAGAAGCTGGTGCCAAAGTGCTGTTGGTGGATGAAGATACCGCTGCTACCAATTTTATGATCCGCGACAAAAGAATGCAAGCACTGATTGCCAAAGATCAAGAACCGATTACGCCATTTATTGATAAAGTGCGACAGTTATATACAGATTATGGCGTATCTACTATTTTGGTGATGGGTGGTAGTGGCGATTACTTTGAAGTGGCGGATACAGTCATCGCGATGCAGAATTTCCAACCTGAAGATGTGACAGCAAAAGCAAAAGCGATCGCGCAACAATACACCTACCTACGCACCCCCGAAGGTGGCGAAAACTTCGGACGAATTACTCCCCGAATACCTCTACCAGAAAGCATAGATCCCAGCTATCGTCACAAACAAGTGCGCCTCAAAGTTCGGGATGTAGATGAGGTAGTTTTTGGTACAGAAGATATCGACTTATCAGCAGTTGAACAAATTGTGGATACAGCGCAATCGAGAGCGATCGCAGCTGCTATGGTTTATGCAGTGCGGCGATACATAGATAGCAAACGCACATTAGCAGAAATTCTGACTCTTGTCATGGCGGATATCGAATCCCAAGGATTAGATATTTTGACACCTTTCCCTCAATGCGATTTAGCGATTTTCCGCCAATTCGAGTTAGCTGCTGCTATTAATCGGTTGCGATCGCTTGGCGTGCGTTAGGCATATTCCTTGATTTAAAAAACCGCAGATGAACACAGATAAAGTTATCTTCATCTGTGTTCATCTGTGGTGAAAAATTATTTACAGCGGTTCCCGCTGTTAAGAGGTACAGTATGCGAAGGGGAAGGGCGAAGCATGACCGTATTTTATCTTTGCTGATTACCAATAAATCATCTGCCGGAATGCTTCGCCCCTACTTAAAATGTACTTCATTACAGCGGGAACCGCTGTAGACAAATTTCCTATGCTGAGTCTGAGAACGAGTTCCGCTCAAAAACAGTTATAGCTCAAGAAGAAACAGGACTTTGCTCTTTCAATTCTAAGGTATCCAAATTTAAAATTAGACGGTTTTCATCGATTAATCGAATTACCAAATCAGAGCGATTGACTGTCATATCTGCTGCAATTTCTGGCAAACCCTCAAGACAGCGAATCGATCGATCGTAATTATTGAAAAGTAAAACATCGAGTTCGGTAAGAACAACAATAGAGTCATCTAAAGGTAAAATTTAGGTAGACGACAGCTTTTTTGCGAATGAAGCTGAACAATTTGTCTGCCGATCGTCAGAGAGAATGAGAGAAAGGAGATTACTGTGGAAGTTACTGTGAACTGCGCTGAAGCCTGCGTCAACGGCTGCGTTTTGGGTGATAAATGTCCCCATCGGGAATATGTATCAACGGCGTCAAGTTTCATCCAAGAGACTTCGTTGGATAAAATGCTGGAGATGGCTGATGAAGCTGTAAGAAAGAAACGTATGCAGCCACCCCAATGGGTGATTACCGATTTCCCTGAGTAGCAAAAGTAACTTTAGGGTGCGATCCTCTCCTTTTCCCTTTTGGGTTGCTTTATAAATTGTGATGGTCTGTATTGTGTTCAAACGAAAGGAAATCTGTTTCAGAGAAAAAGGTCTTTGTCATCTTAACCCTGAATATCAAACAGATCATCTCTAAACCACTGCCACCACCGGAAAGGCAAGCGGCAGAACGACCCCGTTCACCTGCCGCAGACAACCTCTCGAACTCAACCGACCAACTCAATACGGTCGGTGTACAACCGGATTGTTAGACAGCCACAACCTCAATGGATATGGAGTTTTATACTGCGTGCGAGATAGCTTGTGAAATTTTTACAGCTTTTCAACAAGCTTCTCAATTACTTCATGGCATTTCTTTCTCTGATCTTGAGAAACCTGAATCTCCTTATCATATACCATGTAATAGCGTTGAGCCAGCATTTGACTCAGTGGTAGCCCTTGGTTTGCTGCTACTACACCAGCACTATTAAAATCCCTCAACTCACAGCTATAAACCTCTTCAAATTCCTGCTGAGAATAATTATGGTTTTCTCCATCAACAAAACGAGATTTGTTTTTTTCGTACTCCCCAAACATTTTCCTCACTGCTTCATTTGATAGTGCCTTAAAAGCTTGCGCTGCACCTATTTTCTGAGTAAACCTATTACCTAGTAATAGAGCTATCTTAGGTCTCTCCATCCCAAAATTATCAACTTTGGCTGCAAAAGTGTACCTTCCATATACGGGATGAGATTTCTCACTGCCCCATATCAAGTTAAACAATCCGGAGATAGCATAAATTGATGAATCATCAGCATTTATAGGAACGAGTAACTTTTGACCTGATAGAATTGCAATCTGCGTATAAATTGAAAAGCTTGGATTAGTATCGATAAAAAATGTTGTTGGCTTCCCAAATATAGTACGTTCAGTCAGCTTTTTTATAATTGTGTGTATTTCAACCCAAGGAGAATCCGTACTTGATAATGGTGTCGCATCAGCTCTTTCTGACAGCAAGGGGGCAATCAACTCTAAGTTGCCATCCCCAGACACTAGAAAAATATTCTCTGGCATTTTCGTATTGCTTTCACTTAATTTAAGCAAATACTTATTCAAATCACTCGTGTCATTCTTCAGTACACTATCAGTCAAATAGCCCACTACGGTTTTAGGCGTGTCCGCAGTAATTAATGTTTGAAGACGAGACTCTGCTTCAGTACCGCCTCCCATCAACATCATTGATGAGTTTGCTTGCGGACACATATCTATAACGACTACATTTCGATCTGGATTCTTCTGAGCATACATTGATGCAATATGGAAGGAATGGTACTCTTGCCGACACCGCCCTTATTGTTCCATATAACATAACTCTTATTCATGAAATTGCCTCTTAATTTACGTCTAACTAAGCGTTGACCCGCATTTGCAGGATAACACCCGATCTAAAACCAAAATACCGCCTATTTTGTGTCCTGTCAAGTTTTACTCAAGAAAATGAGCAAAATTTTCCAGTCTCTGCGATTTGCGGTATAGTATCTTTTATACTTCTGGATTAGCGCAGTTTTTCCTTTTGTCGATCGCATCTATAACCCAAAGCCGGATGAGAAGATTTTAGACCAACGGGAGGTCATTGATCCGGGGTTGATCTGGTTCGCGCTCACGCCAATTAAACAGCCATATAACCTCTCAAACAGTATAAAACTCCTCAATCTACGATCGCTACACTGTAACAAAGCATCTGTCCTTTCACCACCGGATAGCTGACATGACCCAAAGCCTTAACCCCACAACATTACCCCCCGCCTTCCCCGATCACACCCAACTCCCTGACTCCGACGGCACGTTTGTGAAGAACTTCCAAGAACATCCCCAGAGTATCTTGCTCACCGACTCCCTGGAAACCACACTGCAAACCCTCCACCCGGACGGAGAATATGCGATCGGGCAAGATTGTGGCATCTACTGGCGCGAAACCGAGCCTCCAGAACGCGGAGCCGAAGCGCCTGACTGGTTCTACATTCCCAACGTTCCGCCCCTATTAGACGGTGAAATTCGCCGCTCTTATGTGTTGTGGCGCGAGTATATTGTGCCATTAATTGCGATCGAGTTTGCTAGTGGCAATGGTGCTGAAGAACGAGACAATACTCCCTTATCTCGCTTACCAGAAGGTATTAACCAGAAACCAGGAAAGTTTTGGGTATATGAGCAGATTATTCGGATTCCTTACTATGCGATATACATCATTAAAACCAGCGAATTAGAAGTCTATAATTGGGTGAATACTCGCTATCGCCGTTTGGAACCGAACGATCGCGGACATTACCCGATCGACCTCATGGGAGTAGAGTTAGGCGTGTGGGAAGGTAGCTATCAAAATCAGACCCAGCGATGGTTACGTTGGTGGGATAACGAGGGGAATTTATTGCGAACTGGGAGCGAACAAGCTAGACTAGAACGCCTCCACACTGAACAGGAACGCCAAAGAGCCGATCGCGCAGAGCAAACCCAACGGGATGCGATTCCCCAACTTTTGGGAATGGGTTTAACTGTAGAGCAAGTGGCTCAGGCGCTGTCGCTGTCGGTGGAAGATGTGCAGAGATTGGGGTAAAGTGCGATCGCGTCCTGCTACTGATCGAAAAATCTCTGCTTCTACTCAAATTGTCTGGAAAAAGCATCATTATTCGGAATGAAAGCTGCACGTGCGATTGTTACGCGGGTATTTTTACCGACTTATATGGTTGGATAAGAATCTCAGCCGGAATCCCCAGTTCTTGATTCAACTTCCGAATCATCTCCAAGGTCAAGGAACGTTTACGAGATAACACCTCAGATACCCTAGCCCGACTACCGAGACATGGCTCCAGATCGCGACGAGACCATCCACGAGTTTCTATGTAATAATGAATCGCTTCGATCGGATCGGGGATTGCGATCGGAATGTGTTTCTTCTCGTAGGCTTCCACTAAGGTGCTGAGTACATCTAATCGATCGCACTCAGGAGTGTTTGGGGCTGCATTAAACAGTAACTCTATCTCTCGAAGGGCTTCCTGATAGTCGGTTTCAGTTCTAATTGGGCGCAATTCCATACATTCACCTCTGTTTAGACTATTTCTGCATCTACTTTGTCATACTCGGCATGAGTGCCAATAAATCGAATGAAAATAATACCAAGGTCATAGCGAATTGCCACAATCAGCCGATAGTTGTTGCCTTTGATATTGAAAACGACACGGTTGTTTGCAATGATGCTGGCATTACGATGAGCAGTTTTCACATCGGCTGGACTCTGCCAGTCGGCGTGAGATGCTTCGTAGTACCAAGTTTTCAGTGCTTCTTCGGCATCTGGATGAGATTCCCAGAAGTCTCGTAGAGTGCTGCGGGACAAGATACGCATAGCGTCTATAATAACGCGCTCCCGTTTTGGGAGCAAGTGGCTCAGGCTTTGTCGCTGTCGGTGGAAGATGTGCAGAGATTGGGGTAAAGTGCGATCGAAATTGCAAATGTGTATCTGCCCTTGACGCTGGAGGACAAGTATCCTCATACCGATCGCTCTCTCTACACAAATCGATCGACAATTGCTATCCTGTAACAGTAGCTCCGTATTTTCAAAATGCGATCGCCCATGACAACAGCCGTCTCGATTGACATTGGTACGCTCATCACACGCACCCCCGGACTGCACGGCGGATGCCCTCACATCGTTGGCAAAGGTGTCACCGTTCGGCGAATTGTAACTTGGTACAAACGCGGACTTAACGCTGAAGAAATTTGCGATCGCATTTCTCATCTCACCTTCGCCGAAGTCTACGCCGCACTCACTTACTACCATGCCAACACCGAAGAAATCGAAGCCGATTTGCTCTATCAAGCATCAGAAGCTAAGCGTTTAGAAGCTCTGCACAGCAAGTCGGGTCAAATTTGCTAGCATAACTCAAATCAACAGCATTACCATTATTCAATAATTTCTTTGACAGCATTTAAGTAATGATTGTAATATTTTTCCTCCAAACAAACAAAAATTACCTTCTCAACTGAACTATTCCTCTCAAGAAAACCTTTAACTTCACGGACAGCAATTCTAGCGGCTATTCCCCTTGGAAAACCCAACAGCCCTCTGCTGATGGCTGGAAAAGCGATCGTTCCGATCGAGTATTCTTCAGCCAAAGCCAAGCTGTTTCGATAGCATTCAGCCACAGCTAACATCCGATCCTCATTATTATTACCCTTCTGCCAGAGGGGAGCAACTGTATGAATGACCCACCGTGCTGGGAGGTTATAGCCACTGGTAATTTTAGCTTCACTCCTAGAAGACCGATTGAGTCGATCGCATTCTTCTCGAAGCTCAGAACCAGCTGCACGGTGAATAGCAGCATCTACAACACCACTACCCGAAAAGTATGGATCGGTAGTGTTGACGATCGCATCCACCCGTTGTTTAGTAATATCACCTTTAATAATTGATATTCGATTCCAAATAGAGCTTTTGCTAGATTTAGACAAGTCTGCCGATCGCTCAGAACTGAGATCGTCAATTGCACTTTCTGGCTTAAGATTGGCTAAAACATTGGCTGATAGTAAATTAATATTATAATTTTCATCTTTTTCTTCTATTCCATCTACAATTGGCAAAGGTAGGCGCTCGGCAATTCTTACCAAAATCCAATCTTCTAACGCTGACTGTAATTCGTCTCGGCATTCTTCCAGAGTGGAACCATTAGCCCAAACTCCTTCAAACCCTGGGATTTCCCCAGAGAAGCTGCCATCAGCGCTGAGGATTTCGTATTTAGCTTGGCGCATCGCCGCTTGGATGTAATTTGTTAACATCTTTTCCCGAAACAACTCAGCCTAATAACTATTCTCCCAGAAAGCGGACTTATTAACTGTAAGTAGGTGGGCTAGAAACCCGGTTTCTTGGAGTTTCTAGGGGGCAAATAAACCAGACAAACCCAAATCCGATCGCCCCAACAGCCAAAACTGTCCCCTTCTGTGGCAACCTGAAAAGCAGAGAGGAACCGAAAAAGTAAAAAACAAGTTATGCAAACTCTGTCCAACCCAACCGCCACCCGTCAACCCACCTTCGACACCACCATCAACCGGCGCAAAACCCGCCCCGTTAAGGTGGGAAACGTTACCATCGGCGGTGGCTACCCGATCGTCGTACAATCGATGATCAACGAAGACACCCTCGACATCGAAGGTTCAGTTGCTGGAATTCGACGCTTGCACGAGATTGGCTGCGAAATTGTGCGCGTTACTGTACCCAGTCTCGGACACGCCAAAGCATTAGCGGAAATCAAACAAAAACTTCTTGAAACTTACCAATATGTGCCGCTAGTTGCCGATGTGCATCACAACGGCATGAAAATTGCGCTGGAAGTTGCCAAATACGTCGATAAAGTGCGGATTAATCCGGGATTGTATGTATTTGAAAAACCGAAATCGGATCGAACAGAATTCACCCAATCTGAAATTGACGAAATTGGTGAAAAAATCCGCGAAACTTTAGAACCTCTGGTCGTTTCCCTGCGCGATCAAGGTAAAGCGATGCGAATCGGCGTCAATCACGGTTCCCTCGCCGAAAGAATGCTTTTTACCTACGGCGACACACCAGAAGGTATGGTAGAGTCTGCGATCGAATTTATTCGCATCTGCGAATCTCTCGACTTCCGCAACTTGGTTATCTCCATGAAAGCCTCGCGAGTGCCGGTAATGCTAGCAGCTTATCGCCTGATGGCACAACGGATGGATGAACTGGGTATGGATTACCCACTGCATTTGGGCGTCACCGAAGCTGGAGATGGCGAATACGGTCGCATCAAATCTACTGCTGGAATTGCTACACTTTTAGCAGACGGCATTGGCGATACCATCCGGGTTTCCCTCACGGAAGCTCCGGAAAAAGAGATTCCCGTCTGCTATAGTATTCTGCAAGCTCTGGGATTGCGGAAAACAATGGTGGAATATGTCGCCTGCCCTTCTTGCGGTCGCACATTGTTTAACCTAGAAGAAGTTCTCCACCAGGTACGGGAAGCAACCAAACATCTCACGGGTCTAGACATAGCAGTAATGGGTTGCATTGTCAACGGCCCTGGAGAAATGGCGGATGCCGACTACGGTTATGTCGGCAAACAACCAGGTTATATCTCCCTGTATCGCGGCAGAGAAGAAATTAAAAAAGTCCCAGAGTCTCAAGGTGTTGAGGAGTTAATCAACTTAATCAAAGGAGACGATCGCTGGATCGATCCTTAAGAAATGTTCGATGTTGAATTTGGTTAAGCACAATAGTGGTATGTACTGAACTTTTCCACAAAAAGCTTGTGTTAAATTGGGCTTACTCCCATTGCAGTTTTTCCCTTCCGGCTCAGTAGAGTAATGATGGACATAACAAAACGCGGACTCATTTTAGGTGCAACAGCCGCAGTAGTGACGACTGTGGCAGTAACCGGCGCTGGTATTCACCTGTCAAGTCAAGCTTTCTTTCGCGATAGTCCGAAAGAATTGGTGGATGAAGTCTGGCAGATAGTCGATCGCAACTACGTGGATGGCACGTTCAACCAGGTTGATTGGCAGAAAGTTCGGAATGAGTATCTGAGCCGGAATTACACCAGCAAAGAAGAAGCTTACAAGGCTATCCGGGAAATGCTCAAGAAGCTGGACGATCCTTACACCCGGTTTATGAACCCCGAAGAGTTCAAGAGTATGCAAATTGACACCTCCGGGGAACTTACAGGTGTCGGTATCCAGCTTTCCCAAGATGAAGAAACCAAAAAACTCGTTGTCATCGCGCCAATAGAAGGTACACCAGCTGCTAAAGCAGGCGTTCTTTCCAAGGATATCATCCTTAAGATAGATGGCAAGAGTACCGAAGGAATGGAAGTGAGCGATGCAGTCAACTTGATTCGAGGCCCGGTCGGCACAGAAGTGACGCTGACGGTGTTGCGAAACAATCAGCAAAAAATGTTTAAGCTGAAACGCGATCGCATCGAAATCCATCCAGTTCGCTACAGCCGCAGCCAAGATCTTCCAGGCGGCGTAGGCTACATTCGCCTGAACCAGTTCAGCGCCAACGCAGCAGGAGAAATGCGGACGGCAATTCAAGCTTTAGAAAAGCAGGGAGTCTCCGGCTACGTTTTGGATCTGCGTTCTAACCCAGGCGGACTCCTCTACGCCAGCATTGACATTGCCAGGATGTGGATCAAAGATGGCGGCATTGTCTCGACAGTAGACCGCCAGGGAGTAAGCGATCGTCAGAAAGCAAACAACAGACAACTCAGCGATAAACCCTTAGTCGTGTTGGTGGATGGCGGATCGGCAAGCGCCAGCGAAATTCTATCTGGAGCCCTGCAAGACAACGGACGCGCCGTCGTAGTCGGCACAAAAACCTTCGGCAAAGGCTTAGTGCAGTCGGTGCGCGGACTGGGCGATGGTTCGGGAATGGCAGTGACGATCGCCAAATACTTTACCCCCAGCGGTCGCGATATCAACCACGCCGGGATTATCCCCGATGTGACGATCGAACTCAACGATACCCAACGCCAGGAGTTAGGCCGCAATCGCGACGAAATTGGCACCAAAGCAGACCCGCAATACGCCAAAGGTCTGGAAGCCTTGCAGCAGCAAATTGCCAAAAAAGGTGTCAGACCCCAAGCATCAGCTCGGTAATTAGAAAATTTTTGAGTTATGAGGAATGAATTCATTCCTCATAATTTCAAAGAATTTTTTCAAGGTGACAGAACGAACGCAAGAGGCAGGTATTGCTCCATCTTTAGCTCTGATTTGGTCGGCACGATTGATAATCGTGAGAGTGGTGAAAACTTTACCCATAGTTGTTATCTTATTTCTCATAATCGAATACATTGTTAATTGGAGTAACTTGTACTATTTTACCGATCGCTCGGCAGAGAAATATCAAACTCAGTTGATGCCGATCGCCTCAACTTAGCCCCGTTCAACTATCCACACCAACAATGCCAAAATCTGCTCGACAGGCGGGAGGGGATAATCAGTCAGATCGATCGTTGCTGTTGTCCCCTCCAGCTTAAGAAAGCGCCATTGAGTACCGCTGCTGATACAGCCATAAATAGTTGAAATTGAATTTTGTGCTGCTTCATTAAAACGCTGTGCTGCAACCATTTCAGCAAGGCATTGACCAAGACCTTCATTAAGATCTGCTTTCTTGGCTTCAAGAATTACGATCGCAGGAGCTTCAATAATCAATTGTTCAGGCGAACGACTAATTAAAAAATCCACATACCCGGTGAGGTCGCAAGTTGGGTCAACATTGAATTCTCGTCCAGAAAATAGACTGATTTGGCGGTTTTGAATGCGTCGGACTTCTTGAAGGACTGGGTAAACAATAGCCTCAGATCTGGCTTTTTCTGAACCGACTGCAATAGTCCAAGGCAAATCTTCTAGCTCGCTCGTTAATCTGGGGCTAGGATTAATTGGTTGAACAGAAGGAAAGAAACCAGTTCCCTCCACGATGGTTAACTGAAAATCTTTTTTAGCTCTTATAAGTGTGAATTGGCTATAGGGCATAATTCGGCTCCATAAAATAGCAAGCACTCTCAAAAAATGTCACGAAATGCAATATAAGTAAGAATTTAGCAATAAAAATTATTTTAAGTTAATAAAGTTCAATATTTATTTTAAACCCAAATCAAATTTTTATGACAGTGTGTTAAATAGGGGTGAACTTATGACTAAATACAAGGTAAGTTTTCAAATAGGTGAGTTAATCCAGACAAAGTAAGCTCAACCTACTAAACGATTTCTATCAAAATCTACACCATAACTCGTAGGGGGAGTTGAGCGAGAATTTTGCTTATCTAACCTGTAGGCCGATCGAACTCACCAGTACTACCCGAAAAACATTTGCAAACACTGTTATAAGCGGCAGCTGCACCAGATGGAAATCCTACAGCTAGCCGTAAAGGAGGATTTATGAACGAAAAAGTCGTTTCCAGTTTCCGTAATGTAGCGATCGTCGGCCCGTATCTGAGCGGCAAAACATCATTGCTAGAAAGCATATTGTTCGTCACAGGTGCGATTACACGCAAAGGCAGCATCAAAGATAAAAACACAGTCGGAGATAGCGCCCCAGAAGCACGCGATCGCCAAATGAGCGTAGAAGTAACAGCCGCCAGCACCGAATACAGCGACGTGCGTTTCACATTTCTCGATTGTCCCGGATCGGTTGAATTTGCCCAAGAAACTTATAACGCCCTAATTGGCGTGGATGCGGCGATTGTAGTTTGCGAACCAGTAAGCGATCGGGCCTTGACCCTCGCCCCCCTATTCAAATTCCTCGACGACTGGGAAATACCCCACCTAGTCTTCATCAACAAAATCGATCGGGCGAACAACAACTTCATGGACGTACTCCGACTTTATTGTGGAGTTGCGAAGTCTCACAATGGGCGTTGGCTTCTTCAACTGGAAGTACGACCATCTCCAAGAAGTGCCGGACAAGCTAGCAGAAAAGGTTGTGGCAACCAACGGTAACGGTAAGAGTAACGGCCATCGTTAATTGGATTTTTAGATTTGAGATTGCAAATTTCAGATTGGATGATTAAATTTGAAATTCTTCATTCTCAATTATTATAGGGCATCGGGCAACTGCTGCCCTACTTAATTACCAATCCTTAACCAAGGGTGTGTATGTTGGTGATCGGATAGTGCAGAGAAACCCGGTTTCTGGGGTGTACTTCATGCAACTGAGCGATTTGGATAATCTTCATCTCTGGGAATAAAGGTAATTTAATGTCATTTATTGTCTCGCTTTTGATTACTCTGATATCGGTTCTAGTATTCCTCACTGGTGGAGGCGTTGTCAGCGAACGAAATCGCTTGGCGATTCGCGGCATTGCTTTGTTGATTGGAGGTATTGCTGCATTTGCATCCGTCTCCAAACTTTTCGCGGTCGTCCCAGCTGGTAATGTCGGTGTCGTAGATTCGTTAGGACAAGTTTCTGAAACCTCTCTCACTCCCGGCGTTCACTTTGTAAGTCCCTTTACCAAAATTGTAAAATTCTCCACTCGGCTGAGGAATGTTCAAGAAACCATAGAGGCTACATCCCAAGAAGGATTAGCTTTCAATACCAATGTCAGTCTTCAGTACAGACTGGAACCTCAAAAAGCCGCGTCAATTTACAAAAACATTGGCATTGACGAAAAAGAAATTGTAGTAGCCCGATTTCGTTCTGTCGTCCGTGAAATTACTGCTAACTACCCAGCTGAAGCCATTTACTCTCGTAAACGGCTAGAGATAGCAAATCAGATCCGCCAACGGTTAAGTAAACAGTTAACTCCTCTTGGTTTTGTCGTCGAAGAAGCTTTGTTGAGAGAATTGCAAATCCCAGAAAAGATACAGTCAGCAATTCAGGAAAAACTACAGGCTGAACAGGAAAGTCAGCGCATGGCTTTTGTACTGAAAAAAGAACGCCAAGAGGCTGAGCGCAAGCGCATCGAAGCCAAAGGTATCTCTGATTCTCAAAAGATTATTTCCCAAGGTCTTAATGATAAAATTCTCCAATTGAGATCCATCGAAGCTACTGAGAAACTCGCGAGTTCCTCTAACTCCAAAGTTATCATGCTCGGTGCTGGGAAAGGGGGAATGCCGATGCTTTTACAGCAGGATACACAAACTTCAAAACCTTAGTTGTTGAACTGTTTTTTAGGTGAATATGGATAACTCACAAACTTGGTATATTGTCAAGCGCAATGACGGTCACTGCGATATCATTCCCAGTCATCAAGTTGAAGGGAAGGAAGATGCAAATATAGTGGAAAAGTGGGGGCCGATCGCTTCGCAACAGGATGCGATCGCACGTCGCGTCGGCTTAATTCGCGCCGGAAAATGCCACCCTGTTTAGATAATTAGGAACGGGGCGTAAGGTTTGGGGCGTGGAAAACAATCTCCTGCTCCAAACCAAAAGGCATTTTTCACCAATTCTGAACGTAAATACTTGACAATTTTCAGATTTTTTGTAATAATTACTAAGATCTTAACAACTTAGCGCTAAATTTTACCAACAAAGATGAAAGGGATTGCTAGAGATGTCTATTATGTTAAGCAACTAGAATTATTTCATCCATTCAAATTTACCTTTGAAAGGTTTAATTTTACATTTGTCGATTTATTTGCAGGGATAGGAGGATTTAGAATAGCTTTGTCAGAACTGGGGGGGAAATGCTTAGGCTATTCCGAAATTGACAAAGCAGCTATCAAAGTCTATGAAAGAAATTTTATCACTAATTCCAATAGCGCGGATATAAGTTTAGGAGATATTCGCAATATTGATAAATTTCCGTTTCAAGTAGATGTAGTAGTTGGTGGAGTTCCTTGTCAACCTTGGTCTGTAGCTGGTAAACTTAAAGGTTTCGACGACCCCAGAGGCGAACTTTGGTTTGATACGCTCAGAGTTGTGAAAATAAATCAGCCAAAAGTTTTTATATTTGAAAATGTAAAAGGTTTAATAGAGCCTTTAAATAAAAAAAGCTTTGAATATTTAGTGCGAAGTTTTCAAGAAATAGGTTATTGTGTAAAATGGCGTTTACTAAACTCCTATGATTTTGGACTTCCACAAAATCGTGAAAGAGTTTTTCTAGTAGGAATAAGAAAGGATTTAGAGAGTCAGCAAGAATTTAGTTTTCCCGAACCACTGGAGATTAAACCAAAACTCTATAGTTTTATTGATGGAGTGAAAGATTGTAGTAATTTTAATAAAAACAAGATTGCTCCCCAGATTTTATTTGGAGATAAAATTCCCCATTCTAGAAATCGTTTTCAGAAAGATGATGAATTAAATGATTTTTTCATCTTTTGCGATACCAGAGATGGTCACAGCACCATTCATTCCTGGGATATTATTAGGACTAGCAAAAGAGAAAAACTGATTTGTCATACCATTCTGAAAAATAGGAGGAAGAAAAAATATGGTTCAAAAGATGGAAATCCTTTATCTTTTGAAGATTTGGCAGAGTTAATACCCAGCATCAAAAAAGAAGAACTGGATAAGCTGATTAAAAAAAATATCGTTCGGTATGTGGAAAACCAAGGATATGAGTTTGTCAATTCTAAAAATTCTACAGGAATCAATGGTGTTTATAGAATCTTCCTTCCTCATTCAGATATAATTCCTACCTTGACAGCAACAGGAAATAAAGATTACGTGGCGAAGATTTCTCTAGAAGGATGCCAAGATCCTAGTGAATATAAGCAGAAGTTTATTATTGAAATTTATAAAAAAAAGAAGTTTAAACCTATTTCTGCTAAAGACGCTGGGAAGTTGCAAGGGTTTCCCGATTGGTTTATAATGGCTGAAGATGAAGATGTTGCCAAAAAACAATTTGGAAATGCTGTTCCAGTACCCGTTGTTTACCACTTGATGAAATCATTATTAAACCAGGTTAACTTTTGTGAAAAATATGATTCCTGAAAACGAGCGCCTTGAGATTTTAAATAAATTTAAAGCTTTTTTTAAAGATGAAATAATTAGCAATCATAGGAAAAATACGGTAAAGCTTAAAAAACTTAAAGAATTTAATATAAATCCTTTTTTATGGTATTATTTAGCTAAATATTTGACTGGGGATACATCGCCACAGAGTATTGCCAAAATTTTAGTATATCCCAGGGTTCTCGGCACATCGATAACTACTACATTTGGGACAGCAATGCAAAAGTTCATATCGAGAGTTCTTCAAGGTTTTGGTTCTACAACACCAGGAATTGATATAGAGTTTACAGACCAAACTGATTTAACAAAAAAGTATTGTCAGTTAAAAGCAGGCCCAGATTCAATAAATAGAGACGATGTAACTACCATCAAAAATCATTTCAAAGCAGCCAAAAATAGAGCAAGAACTAACAATCTTCAGATTAGCTCGGATGACTTTATTTTCTGTACGTTATACGGAGAAAGAAGTGAAATGAATTCGTTCATTTTAGAGCTATCAAGAGATTATACTGTGTATATGGGTAAGGATTTTTGGCATAGGTTGACAGGGGAAGAAGATTTTTATAATAGATTGATAAATGCTATAAGTGAGGTTGTAAATGAGGTTGATATGCCAGCTGTTGTTGAAGAAGTTATAGAGGCTCTAAGTCAAGAAATTGCAGTAAAATTGTCTGAAGAAGAATAGGTAATAACCATAACACTCACAGCATTTGGTAATTAGCCATGAAAACACGACAATTAGGACAAAGCGGACTTACTGTTTCTGCGATCGGCTTAGGTTGTATGGGAATGTCGGATTTCTACAGCAACCGCGATGATACCGAATCAATTGCGACCATTCATAGAGCGTTGGAATTGGGGATAACCTTACTCGACACCGCCGATATGTATGGGCCATTCACCAACGAAGAACTGGTGGGAAAAGCGATCGGCGATCGCCGCGATCGCGTAATTATAGCTACCAAATTCGGCATCGTTCGCAGTGAAGATGCCGCCTTTCGCGGTATCAATGGGAAACCGGAATATGTCCGCAGCGCCTGCGAAGCTAGCTTGCGGCGTCTTGGCGTAGAAGCGATCGACCTTTATTACCAGCACCGAATCGATCCGAATACACCGATCGAAGAAACCGTAGGCGCAATGGCTGAACTGGTAAAAGAAGGCAAAGTTCGCTACTTAGGACTTTCCGAAGCAGGATCGGAAACCTTGCGTCGCGCTTGCGCCGTACATCCCATCACCGCATTGCAAAGCGAATATTCCCTGTGGAGTCGCGATCCAGAAGACGAAATTCTCGGCACCTGTAGAGAACTAGGTATTGGTTTCGTCGCCTACAGTCCCCTGGGAAGAGGATTTCTGACAGGACAAATTAAAACCTTCGACGACCTCGCACCAGATGATTATCGCCGCCAAACACCCCGCTTTCAAGGAGAGAACTTTCAGAAAAACCTCGAACTGGTGAGGCGTATTGAAGAAATAGCGCAAGAAAAAGGTTGTCTTCCGGCGCAGTTGGCTTTAGCTTGGGTACTCGCGCAGGGTGAAGATATCGTTCCCATTCCCGGTACCAAGCGACGCAAATATTTGGAAGAAAATGTAGCCTCTGTCGATGTGGAATTGACACCAGAAGACCTCCAGCGCATCGACGAAATAGCACCACTAGGCATCGCCGCTGGATTGCGCTATCCCGAAACAATGATGAATGCGGTGAACCGCTGATAAGTAGGTAGGCGTAAATAAACTGAACTCCAAGAAACCGGGTTTCTCCAAGAAACCCGGTTTCTCCAAGAAACCCGGTTTCTAAGGATCTGGCACTTTTACGTTTAATTATGCCCACCTACTTAGTAGAAAGTCAAAAATCAAAAGAAAAAATGGTCGGGGGAACAAGGAGGACTCTGATATCGAGTCCGGTAACATCGTTTGCGTAAAACCCAAAAAGCTATGATGAGCTAAAATCTCCCCATCCCCCCTTTTCCCTTAAAAATAATGAATCAACCGGACATGATATCAGAGAACTCAAAACCCGTGACGAGAAAAATATTAACAGGACTGAATCCAGAAGCCTACGAACACCCGTTCGATCGCAAAGCCTTAGCCTCTTTAAAAAAGATGCCCGGTGTTGACCCACTGCTCAATAAAATTAACGAATACGGGATCGATCGCCTACTCAGATTGCAAAGCCTTGGCAGTCAAATCAGAGTCACACCCCGGAATTTTCCCCAACTGCATGAAGCACTTGTAGAAACTTGTCAAATTCTTGATGTTACCCCACTGACCGAATTGTATCTATTTCGAGGTACAGGTTACATTCAAACCTACGCCGTTGGAGTAGAAAAACCCATTATCGGGATCAATCTAGAGGGAATGGAATGGCTAGATACAGATGAATTACTTTACATCTTGGGACACGAAGTAGCACACATTAAAAGTCGGCATATAATTTACCACCAAACCGCGATCGTTATGCCAACTTTGAAAAATTTATTGAGCAATACCACACTGGGATTAGGTGGCTTGGTAGCTGGTGGCATAGAACTGGCTTTGTATAATTGGCTGATGATGGCAAAGTTCACATCCGATCGGGCCGGTTTGCTAGCTTGTCAAGATATTAATGTAGCCACAACTGCATTAATTAAACTCGCAGGTTTGCCTTCTGAGTACTTGACTGATGCTGTAATTGAAGATTTCCTTGCCCAAGCTAGCGAGTTTTCATCCAATAGCTTTGATAGTCTCGATCGGGTCACCAAAATATTGAGCTATACAGAACATTGGCGTTCCTGGTCAGTTATGCGAATTGCCGAGTTATTGAAATGGGTTGATTCAGGAGAATATGACAATCTAATTCAACAGAAAAACTTAAACAAGCCGGAAACACCAGAAGAACCTGAAGAACCAGAAAAGTGGAATTTTTTAACTTCTTGGTGACAAATCGATTTTGGATGAGAGAATTTTGGATTAGAAGAAAAACAAACAAATGTACTCATCAGCTATTACGCATCTACATCCAATACAAAGACGGGCAGGATGCCCATCCCACAAGAAGATCGGAAAAAATGACGGTCATTTTAGATGCGTAGCAGCTTATCATCACCAGCCCCAACGGGGGCAAAAAAAATCCTATTCTTATTCTTATCTGCGTTCATCTGCGTTCATCTGTCTACATCTGCGGTAAAAATTTAACCAACGATGAAAACAGACAATTTGACGATATCACTGATCGGGACATTTTTACCACAGATGAACACAGATTAACACAGATGTAGATCTAGATTTAGGTATTGTGAGTTAATCCCAAAGTCAAAATCTAAAATCCAAAATCCAAAATCGATTCACTATTCTGCCACTTACCCTGAATTCGCTCAGAGAGAAACGGACGAACGATAAATTTTGGCGGTCGTCCATCCTTAACATCAATTCGTAAAAATGAGTAAGGTCGTCGCTTATCCAAACCCTGTCCGCTGCGACCCACAAAAAGCCGAGATTCCGCTACCTTTCGAGTGTAACTGCCCTTACCATCCTCAAAAGTCTCCATTAATTCTGGCCCCTCAATGCGCTGACGACGGAGGCTGTAACCGCTACCACCGCAGATAATCCAGTTGAGATTAGAATCGGCGTGTCCGGTGTCGCCAGTCCGAAGATATTCCAGACAGTGAGCGTGACCGTTTAGAATTAGATCGACTAGGGGACGACCTTCTGCTAGGGAACCGACTGCTGAAGATACGGCATCCAATACCTGGCGGAGGCGAAGGCGAACTGCCAAAGTTTGCGCTTGCTGCCACTTTGTTGCCTCAGTTACGTAGGGGGGATGGTGGAAATAAATTATACGTCCGCGCACTTCTTTTGTGTTCCAAGATTCGATCAGCTTTTGTTTGAGCCAATCAAGTTGTTCAAAGTCAGTGACGGTTGTTTCATTGGATGCCAGTTGTTTGTCGATATCAAGCTTTACCTCTTCCATTTGCTCCAATTTCGCGTTCAAATCGTTCATCTGTTCGGCTTCTTCGGGTGAGTCGGGATTAAGAGTGGCAGAGGTTTCGAGGATTTGCTCTTTTTCCTGTTCCAGTTGGTTGCGACGTTTTTCCAATTCGCGGCGAAATGCTTTTCCCTTACGAGTTGCAGGGAGTGGTGGTGGCGCATTAAAGGTATTTGAGTCCAGCGCGAAAAAGTCAATACCGCCACAACGGAATGTGTAATAGCGGTTGGGTAAGCGAGTAAAACGTCCGGGTTCGTAAAGCAGGCAGCGACCAGTGTCGGTTTTGGCGATATAATGGCGATCGAGATGACGGCCAAGTTCTGCCTGGTTCGGAAAAGCTTTGAGGTAATCGAGAAATGCTTGTGCATAGGCATTTCCTTGAAAAGAACCGTGCCAGCCAATGTCGAAATCTAGTTTAGATTTGAGTAGGCGGCGCAACGGTAGTGCAGTCTGGGCAAGCAAACCAAAAATAGGCTGTAGATCGTAGTAATCGTGATTACCTGGCACAGGTAAAATTGGCAGGGTGAAGGTCATGCGATCGTATGCAATCCGTTCTGGGTGTTCGCCGCCTAGCAGAAATTCTCGGTAAGGCTTGATAAAGTTTTGCGGATAATATTCGCTTGAGCCAACCAGATAGATGACATCACCCGTATGCAAGGCGAAACGACTTTCTTCCTTGTGTGCTAGCATCAGTTCGGCAATTTGTCGTTGGGGGCTGTATCCCCGATGATTTCCCGATCCGCTATCACCGACAACCAAAAAGGAGAATTCTGGACTGTCGCCAGAACCATCCTCTATAACCATCCGGGTTTGATCTATTCCCCTTTGGGTAATTAGCGGATCTTGCCACCGCACTCTTTCCTTCATTTTGCGGATTTTTACGGAAATCGGCGGATCGGATACAAATCGCATGGTAGATCGGGCTCGGATGGCGAGATTATAGGGCTATCTATCTGTTTCCATCATGTATTGTAACTGCTGGACTAGGGACTAGGGATTAGGGATTAGGGATTAGGGATTAGGGATTAGGCAAGGAAGAATAAGTTTATTCACTTGCCTCCCCTCTGACCACTGACCACTGACCACTGACAACTGACAACTGACAACTGACCACTGACCACTGACCACTGACCACTGACCACTGACCACTGACTAATCACAAAATTTCAATGGAAACGCACTCGCTTGAAAAACCATCTTTGCAAGCCTTCCATGTATGTATAAATCACCGGAATCACGATTAGGGTAAGTAAAGTTGAAGTCATCAAACCGCCAATCACTGCGATCGCCATCGGCGCACGAACTTGAGATCCAGCGCCAATTCCCAGCGCGATCGGCATCATCCCAGCGATCATAGCAATAGTAGTCATCAAAATCGGTCGCAAGCGTGCAACACCCGATTCTAGAGTTGCTTTGTACAGCGGTTTTCCTTCCTTCTGATTCATTAAGGCATAATCTACCAGAAGAATGGAATTTTTAGTCACAATTCCCATCAGCAACACGACACCAATTAGAGCATACAACCCCAAAGACCTTTGTCCTACTAGAAGTCCGAGTAGTGCGCCGCCGATAGATAAAGGCAATGCCGCCATAATCGTGACAGGATGCAGGAAATTGTTGAACAACAAAACTAAGACAGCATAGATAAACAGTACCGCCGTTGACAGAGCTATAGCAAAACCGCTAAAAATATCCTTCATCACTTTGGCATCCCCGAAAGGTTCCTGGGTGACACCGGGAGGTAGTTGCTTAAGTAAAGTGTCCTTGTTGACTTTCGCGAGAGCGTCTCCTAAAGAGATAGGTTTAGATGGGGCTTCAGAGGTAAATGTCAAGTTAGCTTCTACGGATACCTGGCGAGCGCGATCGTAGCGGCTGATCTGAGAAGGGCCACTGCCCAGACTGATATCTGCGACAGCCTTTAAAGGTACTAAAGTATTATTTTTACCCGGTACTTGCAAATTCTCCATCGTATCGATATCGTTCCGAAGTCCGGGAGTTAACTGTACCCGAATCGGTATTTGTCGATCGGGCAAATCGAACTTGGCAAGATTAGCGTCAAAATCTCCAATGGTGGCGAGAGAAGCGGTACGTGCGATCGCTTGCACCGATACACCCTGATCCGCTGCTCGTAAAGGGTCTGGCTTAACCAAAATCTCTGGTTTCACCAAACTGGCGGTAGATGTAACTTCCACAATTCCCGATATCTCGCTCATCTGTTTTACCAACGTTTCTGCCGTCTGGGTGAGGAGGGGGCCGTTTTCGCTCTTGAGCAAAATTGCCAGCTGCTTTTTACTTCCCAATCGCCCTTGGCTAAAACCGATGCGTACCCCTGGAATTTCCACAAGTTTGGGCAGCATCTGTTGTTCAAATTCTATTTGCCCAATATGATGCGAGTGTTTACCCTCTGGGCGCTTGTCCTCTGGTTTCAATTTGACGTAGAGGTTGGCAGTATTCACACCCCCGCTGCCACCGCCGCCGCCACCCCCAGGGCCACCAGAAACGGCGGGAGCGCCTTCTGTCGCCAGGACGCTTTCTACGGCTGGATTGGCGATCAACAGTTGGGTTGCTTGCTGCACCGATCGATCTGTCTGCTCCATAGTAGAGCCGGGAGGCAGTTCGATCGAGACAGTGGAAAGTCCGGTATCATCGCGATCGATAAACCCTTTGGGAATTTGGGGTAGTAGCTGAATACTGCCGAAGAATAAAGCCACAGCTAGAATCAGCGTTACGCACCGATGGTTTAACGCCCACTTTAAAAGCCGACGATACACAGAAGATAGTATATCTTTGCTCGGCTTATCGGCACGATGCTGATGATGTTTTTTATCTTTAAGCAAGTACGCTGCCATCAGCGGCGTCACGGTGCGGGCTACTAATAGGGAGAATAAAACCGATACCGCCACCGTAACGCCAAAAGGTCTAAAAAACTGACCGGGAATTCCCCCCATAAAAGCGACTGGCGCAAATACCGACACAATCGTCATTACAGTTGCGGTTACGACAGGCGCAACTGTAACGGTCATGCTTGGTGGTAGTGGCGCTGTAACTGCTGGATCGACGGGTTTTTGGCTGGTTGGGCTTGAGAAAAAACGCATTCCTACCACGGCAAGTGCTGCACCAAGTCCCATCCCAAGCACGGTTGGAGTCAGCCATCCACCCCTGGGCTTTGGTTTGGGCTTGGTTGGGGTAGAAGGTAAATCTTGCTCAAATTCAAACTCTTCGGTCACGATCGGGCTATCTGCGATCGCGCCGTTGAGCAAGTGTTCTTCTTTGACCGCCCCGTTGAGCAAGTGTTCTTCTTTGACCGCCCCGTTGAGCAAGTGTTCTTCTTTTTGTGCTGATGATTTGTAGCTCACAATTCTACCTCTCTAACTACGACAAAAACTATTAAATGAGTATGCTTTGTGAAGAAAAATTAAAATATAATTATATCAATTTGATATAGCCCTTGAAAAGAAAGTGTATCACCCGATACTTACGTGGCCATCTAGGGGAAATTACTTAGGTAGGATTGAGAGGATTGGCGATCGCCTCACCAATGTCTCTAGCTCAACAGGCGTGATGCTGACCGAGACAAAAATAGTTTTTGATAAGTAACTCTTATTACTTCGGCCAGAGGTAGTACACCTTTGTCATCTACAAAAAGTATGAAAAGTAGGAAAATAAAGTAGGATAATGAGGTATCACCTTTCCGTTTTGGTAACATTACGGTCAGGATATTATTTGCTGCTACACGCATCCTTAGTTAGGTGCGGTCACTGAATGAACGTTGAAGAAGTTCTGGAAGCTGTAGAACAAGGTCTGCTACTTCGCCAACTAAGTCCGGTGGAGCGGTTTATCCTACGTCAGTCGTGGAGTGGACATACTTACAGCGATATAGCGCGGGATTCTGCGTACTGTAGCGCTCACATCAAGGAAATCGGCTCCCGGCTGTGGAATGACCTTTCTGAAGCATTGGGGGAACGGGTAACGAAAAAAAATCTGCATTTAGTCTGGAACCAGTTTCAGAAAAATTACACAGAAAAAAGCGCAACGCCGAAGGATCTCCTCCCCGACACAGTGGCAAAGGATGATTTCCCACTTTTATTAACCCAGACTCAGATTAAATTTCCCGGCTCTCCCCTACCCCTAAATTCCCCCCTCTACATTAATCGCCCTCCGATTGAAGAACTCGCCTGCGCTGAAGTAAGCCAACCTGGATGCGTGATTCGGATCAAAGCCCCCAAAAGAATGGGGAAAAGTTCACTACTGAACAGGATGATTGCTCACGCCAAGGGTTTGGGTTACAAAGCTGTCTCTTTGGACTTTCAGGAAGCAGACACAGCTATTTTTAGTTCCATAGATAAATTTTTGCGCTGGTTCTGTACCAATATCAGCAAGCAACTAAACCTCGACTCCAAGTTGGATGATTATTGGGATGAGGATATGGGCAGCAAGATGAGCTGCAAAATCTATTTCCAGGATTATCTGCTGGAACTTATCGACACTCCCTTAGTTTTAGCGTTGAATGAAGTCAATCGCGTTTTCGAGCATCCCAGCATTGCCCAAGATTTTTTGCCGATGCTGCGATTGTGGCACGAACAGGCCCGAACACTTGATATTTGGCAAAAACTCAGGTTAGTGGTAGTTCACAGTACAGAAATTTATGTGCCGTTGAAGCTAAATCAATCACCCTTCAATGTCGGGCTAGCGCTTCAGGTGCCACAATTTACCTTGGCGCAGGTGCAGAATTTGGCACAACGTTATGGAATAAATTGGGCTGATACCAGTGCGATCGAGCAACTGATGGCAATGGTGGGGGGACATCCCTATCTGCTGAACGTCGCGCTTTATCACCTGTCTCGGAGAGACATGACTTTGGAGCATTTATTGCAAACTGCCCCCATGTTGACTGGGATTTACGGTCACCATTTGCGGGGTCATTTGGAAATACTCCGACAGGATAGCCAATTGGTGTCATCTCTGCAAGAGGTTATTAGTGCGTCGGGGAGTGTGGAATTAGAAGCGATCGCAGCCTATAAGTTAGAAAGTATGGGTTTGGTACAGCTGGATGGAAATCATGCCAAGCTAAGCTGCGAGTTGTATCGTCGCTATTTTAGAAAGCAACTATATCAAGAAGATGCCTTGAGTGCTTAGAGCGTGGCGATTTTTAATCGTTGATTCCGCTTCCCCTAGCCCCTAATCCCCAGTTCTGTGGATTAAAAAATTATTTGTCGCTTTAACACATTTATGTTGTTGAAACAAAAATTGCTGAAACGCTTACCTAGTAAGTATTATAGCTGTTTAAATTAAAAGTCGTTCTTCAAAGAGGGGGCGAGGGTGGCAAAACAATGAATATCCCTGCTCAGATTGGATTCGCGGGCTGTTGATGGAAGGCGATGCGGGAGAGCATTGGGCGAGAACGGCAAAAGAGTTCGCCAGTCCCTTACGTAGAAAGTCCTCAAATAGCTGAAGGGCGCGATCGGCATCAGTTACTCTTGCGATCGGAGTGTCCCAACTGTGGGGCGCGGTTTAAGGTGCCTGCTTTGTGGGCGGATGGATGGTGTCAGAGGTTTTTTCTGAGGTTTGAAGCGATGACCAATTTCCAGAAGCCCATTGTTTAGATAATATTTTCCGTAAAGACAAGTAACTTCATTTGGGTCGAAAGACAGGTAACACCTTGATTTATAATGGTAATCTCTCTTGAGGTGATTCTCACTGAAGTTAGGGGATTCTGAATTGCTGGCGATCGCTCTGTCCATATAGCAAGTACCAGGGAATAGATGAATCAAGTTGTCATTGAAAATCCTATCATTAACTCCGCTTTCTTGGAACCAAAGCGTCACTTTCGCTTTGACGATGACGGGATTACCGATGAAATTCTGGCATCCCGTCGCATCAGTCATTATTTTATCCCGATCGCCCAACCGAGGAAGAAAAGCAAGGAGTTTAAGCAACTAGAGCTAAATCTAGGTGAATGGACACAAGACCGGGTAGAGGAAAACAAGTTTATTAACCAAGTTCGCGATCGGGTTAGTTTGTGGAGACGTGGCGGTTATCTCTACGTTACCCCTACTACTAAAAAATTGTTGGAATATTGGACTAACCCCGATCGCGAACGTAAATTATATTTTTGCCAGATTGAAGCTTTAGAGGCAGTTATCTATATCACCGAAGTTGCTAAAAAGTGCGGTGATAATTGGATTGAAAATCAACTGCGACAATTCAATGAAGATGCTAACCCGCTGCTGTTCCGCATGGCTTGTAAAATGGCTACAGGGAGCGGTAAAACAGTCGTAATTTCAATGCTGATGGCGTGGCATACTCTTAATAAATCTGCCAATCCACAAAATAATAAATTTAGCGATGCTTTTTTAGTTGTTACCCCAGGGATTACGGTAAAAGATCGCCTGCGGGTACTCCAACCTAATGATCCTGAGAATTACTATAAAAAACTTGACTTAGTACCACCCGATTTAATGCCAGAATTGGAAAAAGCTAAGATAGTTATTACCAACTATCACGCTTTTAAACTGCGAGAAATTAATTCAGCAGCCAGGTTAACTAAAGACATTCTTGCCCAAGGCAAAAAAAGTGCTTTCACTGAAACCCCAGACCAAATGGTGCGGCGGGTTTGCAAAGGTTTGGGCAATAAGAAAAACATTATCGTAATTAATGATGAAGCTCACCACTGTTACCGTCGTCGCGTTGGTGATGATGATGTCAAACTCAAAGGTGATGACCGGAAAGAAGCCGAAAAACGCAACGATCAGGCACAACTTTGGATTTCAGGGATTGAATCTGTCAAGTCAAAAATTGGGGTCAAAGTTGTTTATGATTTATCAGCTACACCGTTCTTTTTAAAAGGTTCTGGCTATCCAGAAGGCAATCTATTTCCTTGGGTAGTTTCTGACTTTTCGTTGATTGATGCGATCGAATCAGGGATTGTCAAAATTCCTCGCGTTCCCGTTTCTGACGACAATATGAAAGGGGAATTGCCTGCTTATCGCAGTATTTGGCCCTTAATTCGCGATCAACTCCCCAAGAAAGGACGCAGTACCCAGGATGAAAGTAAGTCATCTCCAGAGCCGAAACTTCCTAAAGAGTTAGAGGGAGCCTTAGAAAGTCTCTATAGTAACTACAAACAAGCTTTTGAATTATGGGAACAAGACACAGAAGCTACTGATAGAGGACAGACACCGCCTGTATTTATCATTGTTTGTAATAATACCAATGTCTCTAAATTGGTTTATGACTATATTTCTGGCTGGGATACTGGCAAAAAATATCCTGATGACAGACCTGTTTTAGCTCCCGGTAAACTACCATTATTTAGTAATGTCGAAAATGAAAACTGGACAGCTAGACCTAACACGATTCTGGTAGACAGCGAACAACTAGAATCAGGTGAGGCGATGAGTGCTGAATTCAAAAAAATAGCAGCACAGGAAATTGAAGAATTCAAAGCTGAATATCGAGAAAGGTATCCAGGTAAAGATTCCGAAAAAATCACCCATGAAGAGTTACTGCGGGAGGTCTTAAATACCGTTGGAAAACCAGGAAAACTGGGAGAAAATATTCGCTGTGTAGTCTCTGTTTCTATGTTGACTGAAGGATGGGATGCTAGTACCGTCACCCACATTTTAGGGTTAAGAGCTTTTGGTACTCAGTTGTTGTGCGAACAAGTTGTTGGACGAGGACTGAGGCGGATTAACTATGCGATAAATAAAGAGGGAATGTATGAACCAGAGTATGCCGAAGTTTACGGTATTCCCTTTGCTTTTATTCCCTGTGCGGGTTCCAATAAAACGCCCAAGCGGGGGGCGCTGCCTACCCGTGTTCGAGCTTTGCCAGAACGAATTGAATCTGAAATTACTTTTCCTCGATTGACGGGTTATCGCTATGACATTAGCAGGGGGAAATTAACAGCTAATTTTACTGATGTTTGTCAATATGTTCTCTCTACGGCTGATTTGCCGACGGTAACAATTAATGCTCCCATTGTAGGTCAATCCAGTATTCATACATTGGATCAATTGAAATCCCACCGAGAGCAGGAAGTTGCTTTTTTGTTGGCAAAACTAACTTTAGAAAAGTATTTCCGATGGGATGGAAATCAGAAACCAGAAAAAACTACAACACATTTTTTTGATGCGGATGTACAAGCTTGGTTGTTTCCCCAAGTTTTGCAAATAACTAAACAGTGGCTCAAAGAATGCGTCCGTTACAAAGACAATACCTATCCTCAGTTGTTAATGCTGACTGAGTTTGCCCACGATGCGACAGACAGGATTTATCATGCCATTGTGGAAGGAGAATTACGAAAGTCTTTAAAACCCATTCTCCGTCCCTATGATACTTTTGGTTCGACTCGCTATGTAGACTTTGACACCGCCCGTGCTGTTTATACGACTAACCCTCATAAATGTCATGTTTCCCATGTGGTACTCGATAGCAATTGGGAAGCAAAAATGGTGGAATCCTTAGAACAAATGAATGAGGTTATCTGCTATGTAAAAAATCAAAATTTAGGCTTTACGATTCCCTATACTCTCAATGGAGAACAGAAAAATTATTTGCCTGACTTTATTGTGCGAATTAAGGACGGGCAAGAAGAACTGCTGAATTTGATTTTGGAAGTATCGGGGGAAGCGAGAAAAGACAAAGCTGCTAAGGTGGCTACTGCTAGAACTCTTTGGATACCAGCAGTAAAAAATCATGGAGGGTTAGGGCGTTGGGATTTCTTAGAAATATCCGATCCCTGGGATGCCCAAAAATCTATTCGGATGTATTTGTCTAAGCAGACAGTACAAACGGATACGAATATTAGTACAATTCAAAAAACCTCTGGTGTCTGTGGAGGTAACGCTAGGATACGCAATACACGAATTCCTGTCTGGACAATTGTTTCTTTTTACAAGCTGGGGGCATCCGATGAGGAAATACTGAGGAATTATCCGGGGTTAACTCCCGCAGATTTAAGATTAGCTTCGTCATACTACGAACAGAATCAAACTGAAATCGATCGAGTAATTGCCGCTCAAGATGATGACGATGATGAAGATAGCTAGCCTTTACTCTAATAAGTCCGATCCCCCCTAGCCCCCTTAAAAAGGGGGGAACAAGAATTATCTTCAAAGTCCCCCTTTTTAAGGGGGATTTAGGGGGATCTCCCAGGGATTTGAAATAAACTGTATTGATTTATAAGGAAGTAACCAATGCCTAGAAAAAAAAATGACAAATCTACATCTACACCTATTGATAGTGTGAAACATCAGGATAAACGGGCTAATATTCCTACTGAAGAGTTGCGTGATTTTATGGCTGATGATGAGAAAAAACCGCAAAAAGTTTTCTATCCCCGCGATCCGTCTTTAGACCCGCAGTTGGTCTGGAAGGGGAAAGATGAACAGGACAGTCAGGATTTAGAGGTTCCGGCTGTACCGATTTATATTCAGGAGAAAATACACCCCCATGCGATTATTGAGGATTTCAAGAAGCAGGTTAAAAAGGAACAGCCAGCGGAACAATTAAGTTTATTTAGTGATTTTAATGGCTTAGAGTTTGACCAATTAATTGATTTTTATCAGCATAAGGATGGGGTGAAGTGGGCTAACCGGATGATTCTGGGTGATTCGCTGTTGGTGATGAATTCATTGGCGGAGAAAGAGGGATTAAAGGGTAAAGTCCAGATGATTTATCTCGATCCGCCCTATGGGATTAAGTTTGGTTCTAATTGGCAGGTTTCGACTCGGAAGCGAGATGTTAAAGATGGGAAGGCTGAAGATGCAACAAGGCAACCGGAACAGGTGAAAGCGTTTCGGGATACTTGGGAGTTAGGGATTCATTCTTATTTGAGTTATTTAAGGGATAGGTTGGTTGTAGCCAGGGAGTTATTGACTGAAACAGGTAGTGTTTTTGTGCAGATTGGGGATGAGAATGTGCATTTAGTTAGATGTTTGATGGATGAAGTTTTTGGTACGGAGAACTTTGTTTCACAAATCCCTTTTTTAACTTCATCAGGATTAGGATCTAATTTATTAAAGTCCGTACATAATTATATTATTTGGTTTGCTAAAGATAAAACCAAAATTAAATACATTCAAATTTATGATAAAAATGATAACTTGTCAGGTTACTCCCAGTTAGAGTTATCCGAGGGATATCTTAGAAGTTTGACTCATGCAGAATCAATAAATCCTTCTCTGCTGCCAGATAATAGTAAGGCAGTTAGAACGGGCGATTTAAACTCATCAGGTGCAACAGCTACTTGTATTTTTTCTTATAATTTCAATGATCAAAAATATTCCCCTGCAGCTAATCGAAGTTGGAAAACTAATTTAGAAGGGATGAAAAATCTAGAAAAAGCTAATCGTTTATTAGCCGTGAGCAAAACTTTAACATACAAAAGATATCATACAGATTTTCTAGTTAGAGAAATTTCTAATTTTTGGAAAGATACAATGCAAAGTACATTTGCCGCCCAAAATATTTATGTTGTTCAGACTTATACAAAAGTCATAGAACGCTGTCTCCTAATGACTACTCATCCAGGTGATTTAGTAATAGATCCAACTTGCGGATCGGGAACTACAGCTTATGTTGCTGAACAATGGGGAAGACGTTGGATTACCATTGATACTAGCCGCGTTGCATTAGCATTAGCTAGAACTCGCCTTATGTCTGCCAAATATCCTTACTATTTACTAGCGGACTCCTCTGAAGGTATCCAGAAGGAAGCAGAAATCACTAAACAACTGCCACTAACACAATCTAAGACAGAAAACGAGATCAAAAAAGGCTTTGTTTACAAGCGCGTTCCTCATATTACATTAGGAGCAATTGCTAACAATCCAGAAATTGATACTATCCATGATAAATGGCAGTTACAACTACAACCCATTCGCACTCAATTAAACCAGTTACTCAAAAAATCCTGGGAAGAATGGGAAATCCCCAGAGAAGCTGATGCCAAATGGTCAGAGGAAGCTAAAGAATTACTAGCTAAATGGTGGCAACTTAGACAACAACGGCAGAAAGAAATTGATGAATCTATTGCGCGTAATGCTGATACAGAACTGCTTTACGATCAACCTTATGAAAACAATAAACGCATTCGAGTAACTGGCCCGTTTACAGTCGAAAGTCTTTCACCTCACCGGATTCTTTCTACTGATGAAGCATACCCAGCCTCAGAACAGGAAGGCATTACCCAAGCATCAGATCAATTTGAAGTCAGAATTATTGAAAACCTGAAAAAAGCAGGAATCCAAAACACTTTAAAAAATCAACGCCTCAAGTTTGAAAATTTAGAGTATTTAGAATCTCACGCCGGTACTTACATTCATGCCGTAGGCGAGTACGCAGAAAGCGATGAAACCATCAAGCGAGTCGCTATTCACATCGGGCCAGAATACGGCACTGTCAGCGTTGATGACATCAAAGAAGCTGCCAAAGAAGCTGTAAAAGGCTTAGGGCATAACGTATTAATTGTTTGCGGTTTTGCCTTTGAACCTAATGTTAATGAAGAAGCAAAACGTTATGGGAAGTTGCAAGTTTTAATCACTCGCATGAATCCTGACTTGTTGCTGGGTGATGAACTACTCAAGAAAACAGGGGCGGGTAATTTATTTATGGTATTTGGCGAACCAGACATTGAGTTAAAACGCCAAAATGGTCAGCTAGTAGTCACCTTAAAAGGCTTAGATATTTACGATCCCACTACAGGGGAGATTCGCAGTAATTCTCCTGATGATATTGCTTGTTGGTTTATTGACACCGACTACAATGAGGAAAGCTTTTTTGTGCGCCATGCCTATTTTACAGGTGCTAACCAACCTTATGAAAAATTAAAGCGGGCGCTAAAAGCAGAAATTGATGAAGATGCTTGGAGTCAGATGTATTCTACTACTAGCCGTCCCTTTGAGCCGCCTAAAGGCAAGAATGGTAAACCGGGAAAGATTGCGGTTAAGGTGATTAACCACTACGGGGATGAAGTGCTGAAAGTGTATGAAAGTGTTTAGAACTGTTTTGCTATCATCAGTGATCTGGGGAAGCGATCGCAGGAATGGAAATCCTCGTTGCTAATTCCCTCAAAGCTTCTATATTTGGCCCTGACAGCGTACCGTCACGATGAATATCAGTGTAGATAATCGCCGCAGCGCCTAAAAGAGCCATCTGCTGAGCTAAATCCCCCGCTGCAACTTCAGACGTTTCTAACCAGCCGCGAGTTGCTACCTTTCCGTTACGGGCGTCAATTCCCACCACAATCTGTCCCGGAAAATCCCGGCACAGTTCCGCCACCAACTGGGGATTTTCGACCGCCACAGTTCCCAGAATTACCCGCTGGACGCCCATATCCAACATCTGAGCAACTCTGGCCCGATCGCGCAAACCTCCTCCGACTTGGATCGGTACGGGTACAGCCCCCACAATTGCTTCAATAGCTGGTAAATTAATTGGTTCGCCTGTTTTAGCACCGTCGAGGTCTACTACGTGCAGCCGCATTGCCCCTTGGTCTACCCACTGTTTTGCCACAATTTACCTTAGCGCAGGTGCAGAATTTGGCACAACGTTATGGAATAAATTGGGCTGATACCAGTGCGATCGAGCAACTGATGGCAATGGTGGGGGGACATCCCTATCTGCTGAACGTCGCGCTTTATCACCTGTCTCGCAGAGACATGACATTGGAGCATTTATTGCAAACTGCCCCGACGCTGACTGGGATTTACGGTCACCATTTGCGGGGTCATTTGGAAATACTCCGACAGGATAGCCAATTGGTGTCATCTCTGCAAGAGGTTATTAGTGCGTCGGGGAGTGTAGAATTAGAAGCGATCGCAGCCTATAAGTTAGAAAGTATGGGCTTGGTACAGCTGGATGGAAATCATGCCAAGCTAAGCTGCGAGTTGTATCGTCGCTATTTTAGAAAGCAACTATATCAAGAGGATGCCTTGAGTGCTTAGAGCGTGGCGATTTTTAATCGTTGATTCCGCTTCCTTTATGCTCAATAATGTGAATTAAATTCACTTTGATAAATATGAGCATTACTCTTAACATTCCTACAGTCAATGATGAATTGGAAGACTTTAACACGCTATTTCAACTATGGCAACAAGTGGGGGAAAGTTGCTCAAATGTAACTTTTGATTTCTCCAAATGTGTTTTTCTCAAACCTAATGCAGTTGCATTTTTAGGAGGATTAATCCGTTTCATCCAAAGTCGTGAAGGAAAAACCACCATCAATAAAGATACCCTAAATAAAAAGGTAAAAATGAATCTTCAACAAAATGGATTCATGTATACCTTTTGTGAAGATAAAGAACCTTGGCAAGGTAATTCTGTCCCCTATAGGGAAGATGCAAAACAAGATAAAGACGGGTTAGTTTACTACCTAGCGGAACAATGGCTAGGACGAGGCTGGGTACACATGGATCAAAACTTACGAAACGTCATTGTAGGAAGAGTCTGGGAGATTTACGCTAACGCCTTTGAGCATGGAAGGACAGATATTGGTGTCTTTAGTTGCGGACAGCATTACCCCAAACTCAACCAACTCAAACTAACTGTAGTTGACTTTGGTGTTGGTATTCCTTCCAACGTGCGCCAATTCCAAAATAAGCCGACTTTACCAGTAGATAAAGCTCTAGAATGGGCCTTCCAAGCAGGAACCAGTACTCGGCAGGGTGGTGTCGCTGGCGGCGTAGGACTTGACTATTTGAAAAAATTTGTAAAAATTAATCGTGGAAAGTTGGAGTTTTTCAGTCAAGATGGATATGTAGCGATCGATGAAAATCAGGAGATTTACCAAAATCGGCAAACTTTCTTTCAGGGGACACTGGTTAACATCACACTCCAATGTGAAGAAGCCCTTTACATCCTAGCTTCTGATGCCGATGATGAGGAGCCACTTTTCTAAGGGGAACCCAAAATATGAGATACGACATCCACGACCTAATAGGCAAAACTTGCATGACCCCCGATGAAGGTCAAAAGGTGTACAATCTGACTTACCCCGAACTCTTGGCTAATCGTCCTGTAGAGCTTGACTTTGCTGGTGTAGAAATTTTTGCGTCCCCCTTCTTCAATTTTGCCATTGGGCAGCTACTCAGAGACATTCCACCAGATACCTTAAACCGTTTGCTGAAATTTTCCAACCTCAATTCAGTAGGTAGACAGGTACTTAAGCGAGTTATTGAAAACTCAAAGCAGTATTACTCAAATGAAAATACTCGCAAAGCAGTAGACGAAGTTGTTAGCGAACAAGCAAATAGTCTCTAATGGCAGTTAACTATATAGTTCAAGCTGAAGTCGTTGATATTCGGTCTGACCACCCGAAGAAAGATGATATTTTTCTAGTAGACACTAATGTTTGGTACTGGCTGACTTACACCAAAGCCAGTACATCAGCAAACTACTATCAAATTACAGACTATCCCACTTATATAGCAAAAGCTCTTTCGGCTCAATCGTTGCTTTTATACTGCGGTCTTTCTTTATCGGAGTTAGCCCACAAGATAGAGCAAACAGAAAAACAAATCTTTTCTTCTGTTTTAAAACTAAAGGAATATCGTCATAATTATCCAGCAGAAAGAGCTAATGTTGTTGCTGAAATTAAAGCAGCTTGGAGCCAAGTTACATCTATGGCTGTCTCGACGGAAATCACAATCGATGAAGCTACTACTAACAGTGCCTTAACTAGATTTTCAACTCAACCGCTTGATGGCTACGACTTGCTTATTTTAGCAGCAATGGACAACGCAGGAATCATTCAAGTAATTACTGATGATGGTGATTATGTAACCGTTCCTGGTATTAGGGTTTTTACTGGTAATCAGAATGTAATTATAGCAGCAAGAAACCAAAGTAAGCTTTTAATTCGCTAAAAACGTCTAGCCTTCACAAGATAGTGGTAACGATCGTAAGGAGAAGGTAAGAACGCGATCGCACTTCGGAGGATTAAAGAATGCGATCGCGCTTGGAAGGATAAAGAAATGCGATCGCCATCATAGACTAAGATGGAGCGCAGTTCAAATCAGTCACGATTCTCATATGTTCAACCAAATTAGAAAAATAGTCCTACCTTCCGACTTTCCCAAAGGATAGGGTCACTATCGCAGAATTTTAGATGGACCCAACTGGACTCGAACCAGTGGCCTCCACGATGTCAACGTGGCGCTCTAACCAACTGAGCTATGGGTCCTTTCTAGCTTTATAACTATAGCACAGACTTCTCTAAATTTGCAAATGGGCAAGGGACTTGAAAAGTCACTCATTCAAAAGTCAAAAGTCAAAAGAAGGATTCTTTTCATGCCCCATGCCCCAATTAGGCAAATGCGGAGTCGCCAAAATCCGGCGGGATATCCTGCAAACGTCGGGAACCAACGGCTTGGATTGCTTCAGAGAGAGAGACATCACCAGTATAGAGGGCTCGACCGACGATCGCACTGCTGACTCCCAGAGGTTCTAGGGCTAGCAAACTCAAAAGATCGGTGAGGGAACTGACGCCGCCAGATGCGATCGTAGGAATGGAAATCCTTGTTGCTAATTCCCTCAAAGCTTCTATATTTGGCCCTGACAGCGTACCGTCGCGATGAATATCAGTGTAGATAATCGCCGCAGCGCCTAAAAGAGCCATCTGCTGAGCTAAATCCCCCGCTGCAACTTCAGACGTTTCTAACCAGCCGCGAGTTGCTACCTTTCCGTTACGGGCGTCAATTCCCACCACAATCTGTCCCGGAAACTCCCGGCAAAGTTCCGCCACCAACTGGGGATTTTCGACCGCCACAGTTCCCAGAATTACTCGCTGGACGCCCATATCCAACATCTGAGCAACTCTGGCCCGATCGCGCAAACCTCCTCCGACTTGTATCGGTACGGGTACAGCCCCTACAATTGCCTCAATAGCTGGTAAATTAATTGGTTCGCCTGTTTTAGCACCGTCCAAGTCTACTACGTGGAGCCGCATTGCTCCTTGGTCTACCCACTGTTTTGCCACTGAACTTGGGTTTTCGTCAAAGATTTGCGATCGCGAGTAGTCCCCCTGATACAGTCGCACGCATCGGCCTTCTAGTAAATCGATCGCTGGGATAACTTCCATTTGCCCTCTTCCCCTGTAAACACAATCCCCAAAATAACCCAGTTTATACTCTATCGCTCTCTTATCTGCGTTTATCTGCGTTTATCTGTCTACCCTACGGGAAGGCGAAGCGCCTACATCTGCGGTAAAAATTTAACCCCTAATAACAACAAACAATTTTCTGTATTACTCTTACACTACCGAGCAAATCTAAAATTCCCTAATGATGTTTCTGGGGAATAGGAAAGATTTTAGATTTCAGATTTTAAATCTAAAATCTAAAATCTAAAATTCCCCTATTCCCCAGCCCCCAGTTCCTGCAAAATAGTAAAGCGAATGTGATTAATAGCTAAGTCGCCAATGGAAACATCATCCTTATTCATCGGAGAAGCATCGGTGTTAAGCTTTTCAAACGTAATCCCTTTGCCGATTTCAATGTGATACCAAGCTAATCCCATGAAGAACCGCGATGGGTAAGGCCCGCGATCGATCACATCATCAGGATTGGATTCCATCGGCAACCAGCCGAATCCCGGCACATAGAACTCCAACCAGACATGATTATAATCTGGGTACAGGGGTACTCCGGGCAAATCGGCCTGCTGAGGACACTTGTAGCGCCCAATAGTGCGGCAGGCAATCCCGTTTAAGCGGAAGAGGGCAAGTAATAAACCTACATATTCGCCGCAGGAACCCGTACCCCGCTGTAGGGCAACGTCTGGCGAGTCAATATGAGGTTTGATGGCGTAGGAGAGTTTGTCATAGACATAGTTGCGAATTTTATAAGCTTTCCGCAACAGATTTGTTTCAGTGCCGATCGCTTCAGAGGCAGCACTGCGGATAATATCGGTATCCATTGCCAACTCGTCATCGTCCACCAGATAGCGCTGCTTCCATTCTGGCGAAAGGTCGGGAATGTTTTCGATGTCTCGCGCACTCAGACGATACTTGATACTGTAAACTTCTAAAAGCGCCCTCCAGCCAAACAAATGCCGTTCGTCGGGTTTGAGCTTGTCAAACTTAAACACCGCCACCCGCTGTCCGTCTACAATCTCTTCTGTAAAAGGACGACCGACGGCTGTAATTTGACGAACTTTTTGTCGATCGGTTTCGGATGGTAGAGCAATGCGCCATTCGATCTTTTCTAGGTACACCGCCTCCAAAGGTAAAAGTTCCTCTACATAGGACATTTCGATCAGAAAGCCGTTGGATAGGGCATAGCGTCCTTCCTGGTTGTAGTGGAAATGGAGGGGGTGAATGAAAGTGCGATCGCGATATTCCAACTGGTGTGCTGGCTCGGCATTTGGGTCATCCCTAATATATGGCTCCTCTCCGGCATAGGCGACATACAGGGTATCCTCACCAGTTTGGGGGTCTGTGTAGAAAGCCAACCCAGTGGGATTTTCAAAGGGCGTCAGCAAGCTAAATTGAATTTCACCAGTAGCCCGCTCCAGACAATATACCGTTTGTTCGATATTGTCCGAAACCCAGAGTTCCTCGCCGCGTACCGTCAGATGCTCAACCCCAATCCCAGGCGCATAGAATTGAGTAATTAGGTTACCAGTCGTGCGGTTATAAATGAGTACATAGCCTGCTTTCTGACAGGATACGTAAACCGTGGATTCCCAAACCGTCACCCCATCAGCAGGGTAAGGCAACGTCACAAAGTGTTGCGGCGTCAGATCCGTCCAACTGCAAAAGTAAACGTTTTCGTCTTTTGTAAACCAAAGCGTGTCTTCCCAGAGGGCTAAACCTATGGCACCCTCAAATTGCGCTACGCGATCGGAGTTTAAGATAGAGGTATTATCGCTGTTTAGGTCGATCGTAAGCAGATACCCCCTGGCCGAGTCTAAGGCAATCAGCCGATCGCCCGCAAAGGCAATGCCTTGCAGCGCATAAGCCCCTATGGGTCGTAGCACCGTTGTCTGCAAATTCGGTCTTGGTTGAGGAGCAAGCATTTTTGAAATCATAGCCAAATCAGGTGAAAATACATAGTAGTGCCAAAAAAAGAGCGCTCATAAGCTAGCTAGCGGTTATCTAATCAACCTAAACAGGTTTGTGGCTTTGCAACTGCAACAGCCGTAACATCACCTAAAATTAAGCCATTTTATATGCTTATGTATTTCCCCAAAAGGGAGGAAATGCCATGACATCGGACAAAGCCCCTTATAAATATCATCACGGATTGCTTAGTGCTGTGACTGGCTTGAGCCATTCGCATTCGCTTCCTTATGTCGGTTTAGTCCCGATCGCAGTCTCAATAGAAACCCTTGCTGGGATTAAGTCGTCATTTACCAATAAACTTCTGCTCAGCGTTGCTGTTGTGTTATGACTGCCATAAAGTCGTTCTTAAAGTTTGCCACTTTTTCCCTCGCCCTCCCATTGGCTTTCGGAATAAGCATTCACTTACCTGCAACCCTTCGGGCGATGTCACAGCTGCCTAGCAACCAAGGGCTACCGAATACTTGGGGAGCCTACGAACCCGATCCCAACATTGGAAAACCCGGTCGGCGTGAAGGTGGCGGATCGCGCGGCCCTTGCGTCAAAAATTCTCCAAATTATCAGCTTACCTCATTAGTTCCCGCCAATAACTTTGGCACCACCCTTGCAGAGTATCCGACCTTCTTTGTCTATGTGCCTACCATAGAGGAAGAAGAGAAGCCGCAGCTGGAGTTTGCTCTCAAGACTGAAAATGACAGGGTGATTTACAAAACCAATTTTACAATTGCTCGCAGTCCTGGAATTGTAAGCGTCAGCTTGCCTGCAAATTTACCACGGCTTGAGGAAAACAAGAATTATAAGTGGTCGTTTACCTTGATTTGCAATCCAGAAGACCCCTCTGACAAGTCGGGTAATAGCTGGGTAGAGGGGTCGATTCGGCGCGTCAGGCTTAGCCCCACCATCGTGCAGCAGTTAGAAGGAGTGGCCCTACCTCGCGATCGGGTTGTCGCTTATTGGACTGCTGGTATTTGGTTCGACGCCCTAAGTACGCTAGCCGAACTCCGTCGCGCTACGCCATCCGACCCCACCTTAGAAAAAGACTGGAAAAATTTATTGCAGTCTGTGGGACTGGAAACAATTGCCTCTGAACCCCTGCTTCAGCCTGTAGCTGCATCAGATCGAAAAAATCCAAACATCTCTAGTAACGAGTAAAAATAGTATTTTTGACATACTCTCACCGTCAAGCTGACACTGTGACGGGAGATTCTTGAAGGATTTTCACCCTTACTGGCTGTGTCAAGCAGACCCTAGACACTCGACTGAAATCAGTTTTGTGCTTACTTTTTCTCAAGATGTTAGCTGCTCCATTACAATCAGCATTAATCAGAAGTTTGAAGAAACCTTTAAACGTTCTGTCAACATATTTGAGAGTTTGTTGTCCGCAATCCGTAGCGAGAAGTTTATAGTTCTCGTTTTCCTTACACAGATGATAAGCCGACTCGTAAGCAAGGTATTTCTGCTCCTGAAAAAAGTACTGTCTTACCGTGTAAAGTCCTACATTAAAGAGGTTTTAAGGGTAGGTGACACAGGGTTTTCAAGATGTCGCTTTCAGCATGAGAAAGTTTAAGCCTTACGGTCTGAGTCAACAACATATCATCTATCCGCTAGATAACTACTATTTTAGCGGAATCCCAGAAAAGTGTAAACATTACTTGGAGGGCGGCGTTTCCTCTCCCGTTAAACCTATCGGTTGTAACGTGAGTCCCCACGCCGCGATTTTAGATGGGCAAATCTATTGTTGACGCTGCTGTTGTGTTATGAATTCGATCAAGACCTTCTTAAAGTTGATTGGCTTTTCGATCGCCCTAGTGTTGGCTTTCACAATTGTGACTGACTTGCCTACAAGAGTTCGGGCGCAGCCACAACCGCCCAGCAGCCAAACGCTACCCAGCCGTTGGGGAGCCTACGAACCGGATTCGAGTATCGGGAAACCCGTTCGGCGCGAAGGGGGAGGAACTCGCGGTCCTGCTTTGACTGCCTTGGTACCTCCCAACAGTAGGGGGGCCACTCTCTCTGCTTATCCGACTTTCTTTTTTTATGTGAGTAAAGAGGAAGGCAAAGACCGCAAAATGACGTTTACTCTGTCGGATAAAAGTGGCCAGGAAATTTACAAAACTATTTTCACCAGTACTGGGCCAGCTGGGATTGTGAGCATCAGTTTGCCAGCTTATGCCAATTTACCACCCCTAGACACTGGCGTAAGTTATTACTGGACTTGTGACCTGAGTCTTGTCTCAGATGCTGAACCTGAACCAGTTAGACTGTTTGGATGGATATGGCGCATTAATCCCAGAGCGGAATTCAAGCGCGATTTAGAACAGGCAGCTTCCCTGCGCGATCGCCTAGCCGCTTATGATAAAAACAACGTTTGGTACGACACCCTCGCTACGCTTGCCGAACTCCGTCGCGCCAATCCCAACGACGCGGAGCTAACAGCTAAATGGACGGCTCTGCTGGAGTCTGTGGGACTAGGCCAAAACAAAATTCCCACACAGTCTTTGGCGCAAGGATTATGAGTAATTTGGTGCTAAGAGTGAAATGGGATCTGGCTTGAGCTAGATCCCACTTTTGCTGTTGACTAATTGGTGAGGACAACAAATAATTTGATCTTCGATGGTTTTAATCTATTGGCAGCTGGCTTGTGAAATTATTCGTTTACCACACTCCTGAACTTACTCCTGGCGATCGCGTTCCCGACTGCGCGATCGCAATTGACGTTCTCAGAGCTACAACCACGATGGCTACAGCTTTGGCGGCGGGAGCAGAGGCGGTTCAAGTCTTTAGCGATATCGAAAAACTAATCGGCTCAAGCGAAAATTGGCCTGCCGAAAAGCGGATTCGCGCCGGGGAACGCGGCGGCGCGAAAGTAGCTGGTTGCGATATGGGTAATTCTCCCCTAGATTGCACCCCAGAGCGCGTGGAAGGACGCCGTTTGTTCATCAGTACCACAAACGGCACCCGCGCTTTGCAGCGAGTGCAGGATGCCGAGACGGTTCTGGCAGCGGCATTTGTGAATCGCAAAGCTGTGGTGCAGTATGTCCAAGCTCGGCAGCCAGAAACAGTCTGGATTGTCGGTAGCGGTTGGGAAGGCAGTTTTTCCTTGGAGGATACCGCTTGTGCTGGTGCGATCGCACACAGCCTCCTGACAGAACAGAATGGGAATATAGACGATATTGCTGGCAACGATGAGGCGCTCGGTGCGATCGCGCTTTACCTCCAATGGCAAGATCGATTGCTAGAACTCATGCACCATGCCAGTCACGGCCAACGTCTACTTCGCTTGGACTGCCATGAAGATTTAAAATATTGCGTACAAACCGATCTGTTGGACGTTCTGCCTATTCAGCGCGAACCAGGTGTTTTGGTTAAAGGGTAACTGGAAAAGTCAAAAGTCAGTAGGGGCGGGTTTTGTAAAATATTCTGTTGGTAATGAGATGTGTGGGTTAAACCCGCCCGTACAAAAGTCAAAAGTCAAAAGAAAATAGGTTAAACAGAAGCAAATATGCCAAGAACGCAACGCAACGACAACTTCATCGACAAAAGTTTTACCGTCATGGCAGACATAATTCTGAAAATTCTGCCCGCTAACAAGAAAGCAAAAGAAGCTTTCGTGTATTACCGCGACGGTATGTCTGCTCAGGCGGATGGAGAATACGCCGAAGCCCTGGACAACTATTATGAAGCGCTAAAGCTAGAAGAAGACCCCTACGATCGCAGCTACGTCCTCTACAATATTGGGCTGATCCATGCCAGCAACGGCGAACACGATCGGGCCTTGGAGTACTATTATCAAGCGATCGAACTTAACCCCCGCCATCCCTCAGCATTCAACAATATTGCTGTGATTTATCACTACCTGGGAGAAAAGGCTAAGGAAGCTGGGAAGTCTGAAGAAGCTGAAGCTTTTTACGATAAAGCGGCTGAGTATTGGAAACAAGCTATTCAGCAGGCTCCGAACAACTACATCGAAGCCCAAAACTGGCTGAAGACGACTGGGCGATCGCAGATGGATGTGTTCTTTTAGCTATTTAGTCATTAGTCATTAGTCATTAGTCATTAATTTCTTACAAATGACTGATGATTAATCACCAATCACCAATTATTAATTATCAATGCCATGATTGACCGCGAACAAGTCCACAAAGTCGCTAATCTTGCCCGCCTAGAACTGACGCCAGCCGAAGAGGAACAATTTACCACCCAAATGGGTAGCATTCTGGAGTATTTTGAACAGCTGAGCGAGTTAGATGTGAGTAACGTCCAGCCTACAACAAGAGCGATCGATGTTAGCAACATTACTCGACAAGACGAGCTGCGCCCCTATCCTGACCGGGAAGCTATTCTCAGCTGTGCGCCCGACCAAGATGGCGACTTTTTCAAAGTGCCCCAAATCCTAAGTACTGACGAGTGACATTTTCAGCAGGGTGCGTTGCAACGCACCCTACTCTTAATATTATTATAATCAAATAATGACAGCAGAACAAATTTTAAAAGTTGGGCAATGATAGAAGCACAAGAAAGAAACCGGGTTTCTGAAGAACAGAAGTAATCGTTTTGAGGTAAGTTTATGTATGCGCTCGCAATTCAAAAAATCGGAGACTCTTTAGGCATAACTTTGCCAACCGAACTATTAGAAAAACTGAAAGTCGGTGAAGGAGATAGCATTTTTATCACCGAAACCGCCGAGGGAATTCAAATTACTACCCGCGATCCTGACTTTGAAAAAGCAATGGAAATTTACAAACAAGGCAGTGAAAAATATAAAAATGCTTTGCGGGAACTTGCCAAGTGAGCGAACCGATTTGGATATCCGAAAATATTGCTAAATCTATCCATGCAGATCAAATTACCCAGCATGGCGGAAGTCTGGGTATTAGAGAGGAAAATCTTCTTTCAGCTAGTTTAGCCAGACCTCGACATTTGTTTACATACAGCGAACCAACATTATTTGATTTAGCAGCAGCTTATGGATATGCTTTGGCAAAAAATCATCCTTTTATCGATGGGAATAAAAGAACAGCTTTTATGGTGATGTACACCTTTCTGGGGTTAAATGGATATTTCTTGGAAGTTCCAGAAATGGAAGTTGTGGCGATGATGCAGGAGTTAGCAACAGACAAAGAAAACCAAGATTCTCTTGCCAAGTGGTTAGAAAACAATTCAATTCAATTGACTGCATAATAGAAAGCGCCTTATTTTTGGGCCTAGCCCCTAGCCCCTAGCCCCTAGCCCCTAGCTATAAGTGCTGAGGAAACCCCACCCCCTAACCCCCTCCCCGTCTACGGGGAGGGGGGAAAACCTCAGATCGACCTACGCTTGACCGCAGATTTGTTGCAGGGTGGTGGTAAAATTTGGGTAAGAGATGCTAGCTGCTTCGGCACCATTAATAATAGTAGTTCCAGAAGCGTTGAGAGCTGCGATCGCTAAACTCATCGCTATCCGATGATCTGTATGACTATCCACATCTGTACCAGCTAAAGGCGTACCGCCCACAATTTCCATCCCATCCGGTAATTCCGTCACTTTAGCACCCATCAGGTTGAGTTGGGATGCCATAACAGAAATGCGATCGCTTTCCTTCACCCGCAACTCCGCCGCATCCCGAATCACCGTCGTACCTTCCGCAAATACTGCCGCTACCGCCAAAATCGGAATCTCATCTATCAAACGCGGTATCATATTACCGGAAATTTGACAAGCCTTCAGTCCACTATGGCGTACCCGTAAATCTGCCACTGGTTCGCCAGCAACTTCCCGCTCATTTTCCAACTGGATATCCGCTCCCATCATACCAAGAGCTTCCAGAATTCCAGTCCGGGTGGGATTGACGCCGACATTTTCGATTAATAACTCAGAATTTGGTACGATCGCACCTGCCACCAACCAGAAAGCCGCCGAACTGATATCCCCAGGTACAATAACCGATTGTCCTGAAAGTTTAGCAAGGCCAGTAACGGTAACGCTATTATTTTCCGGGTTTTGGCTGACTTGGGCTCCAAAAGCCTTCAGCATCCTTTCTGAGTGGTCGCGGGAAAGAGCAGGTTCAATAACCGTCGTTTGTCCTTCTGTCATTAAACCAGCCAGGAGGATGCAGGATTTCACTTGGGCTGAAGCAATGGGAGAATTATAGGTAATGGGCTTTAGCTGCTGTCCCTGAATTGCTAGCGGTGCTAACGAATTGCCCTTGCGTCCCCAGATTGTAGCACCCATCTGTTGCAGTGGTTTCACCACGCGGGACATCGGACGCGATCGCAGCGAACTATCCCCCGTCACCGCAAAAAATCGCCCTGGGTGAGAAGCCAGAATTCCCAGCATCAGCCGCAAGGTAGTACCGGAGTTACCCGCATTCAAAATATCATGGGGTTCTAGTAGTTGGCCCAAGCCAATACCTTTAACCCGCACTAATTCAGTATTCAGCTCGGAAATTTCTGCTCCCAGAGCGCGGAAACATTCAGCCGTACTGCGGGGGTCTTCCCCTAAAAGAAGTCCCCGGATTTGGGTTTCTCCTTGAGCTAAAGCACCCAACATGAGAGCCCGGTGGGAAATCGACTTATCGCCCGGAACCCTTATACTGCCTTGCAAAGACAGCCCAAAGACGGGTTTTTGAATGAGTAAAGACTGCTGACTTTCTGTAACATAATGCGTAACAACCGGAACTGACATTGGGATAGACTGGTGGAGGACTGCGAAGTTAGATCCTACCGTTTTCCCTGTCCAGCCGAGTCATTTTTTTTTTGAATTTTATTCCTCTCCACACCTTTTATGCTGACGCATCATCGCAAGCCCGTTTGTTTATCCCTAGTTTCCACCGATTTGCCAATTTGGTCTGTGGTGGAAACTGCTGCTACACTTTATCAAAAAGACCGCGATCGCTTCCATTTGCTCTTGACCGAACCTGCGATCGAGGAACAAGAACCCGCCTTCCCCGTAGCGTCAGCCTCTGGATCGACCGCTGCATCACCTCGTCTTTTGTGGTTGGAAATCTCCCCTGTGCGCGTGATTATGACCATGCAAGGAAACGGCAAATTGAGTTATCGTCACCTTTGGGAACGGGGTATTTACGGTCTTAGCCGTTATTGGCTGAACAATGAATTATCAAACGGAAACGGGCAGATCCGCCTGCGTAATTATACCCTTAGCTTGACGCTAGAAGGACGACCGTTACCGGAGCATCTGCGGCTCGAATACGAACTGTGGTCAGAAAAAGTACAGTTGGGTCACTACATCTTAAGTTTAGAAATCCATCACTGACAAATTATAGCTAGGGGCAGAGGGGCAGAGGGGCAGAGGGGCAGAGGGGCAGAGGGGCAGAGGAGAAAAGAAATAAAAATGTTCTTATCTTATATGAACAAAAGCATAACAACTCCGAAAGAGCCGCAAAAAGGGTTTTTTCAACCGTATTTGTTATGACTAATGACCAATGACCAATGACTAAGGCCCTATAATTTATACCTAACTCTCCAAGAGAGCTAATGCCTTCTCAAAGTTAGGTTCAGCCGATCGTGTTTGCAAAATTGAACGTACCAATTCCACAAAAGCAAGGTCAAGTTTGCTGTCAATTTTAATAAGTTTACTAGCGGGATAGTAGTTAACATCGTCCGGGTCTGTTTCACCAGTTGTTCCAGTATACAAGACCAGTTTATCTTTATCCCACAAAAGCACTTTGCCACGCAAAGTAAACTGAAACCAAACAATTTGATTATTTTGGATGTCAAAAAACATATCAAAATAAGACTCATCGCCTTGATACCAAATTCGTTTGATGCTACTATCCTTTCCCGATTTCAGTAGCGTCTGATCGATTTGCCGCAAGGAAAATCCCAGATCTTTAATCTCATTCAAATCCATAGAGGCATCCATTTCGTCTATCTACCCTTATAGCAAAGTAAATTGTAGAGGCGGGTTTTGCCATGATTCCGATCGGTTAGCCACAAATTATCTGCCAAACCCGCCCCTACGAACTTCTTGAGATCTGAGTGCTGAGTACAGCAAAGTGCTGAGTGCAACGGATGCCGTACAAACAAAGTCGTTTCCTTGCGGGGAATAGCTCAATACTGTCCTAACATATCTGACTGTGGCCAGTAAATGATACAAAGTTCAGGCGAATTTTTCAGGACTATAAAGGCATTCCCTATTTTCTTTTGACTTTTGACTTTTGAATGAGTGACTTTTGACTTTCCTAGCCCCTAGCCCCTCTTTCTGAGATTTCTCCAGCCTGGACGCAAAGAATTTGAGAAGCGTTTAGCCACGATCGATCGAAATAGCTCAGATGAGTAGTCGTAATCAGAGTTTGAAATCGGTCTTGAATAGCGTCCAGCAGTTGATTTTGACGGTTGGGGTCTAGTTCGGCTAGGACATCATCAAGCAGCAGAAGCGGCGGTTCGCCAACAACTTCTTCGATTAATTTTAGCTCTGCTAGCTTTAGCGCTAACACCAAAGTTCTCTGCTGACCTTGGGAACCGTATTGGCGAGCTGGTGTCTGGTTGATCGAAAACTCGATTTCGTCGCGGTGAGGGCCGACAAGTGTAGTACCGTGGTGAAGTTCTGCGACGCTACGCTGCTGAATTTTCTCGAAAAAAGCTTGCTGCACGGCTTCTGGGTTGTCTTGGTCTAAAGCAATGTTGGGAAGGTACTTGACTTCAAGTACCTCCGTACTGCCGCTAATTGTTTGATGCCAAGTTTGTGCTATGGGGGCTAAACGCTGCAAGGCTCTGGCTCGACGCCTGGTGACGCGGGAACCGGCTGCTACCAATTGTGCATCCCAGAGAGCGAGTTGGGAGTCCTGAGTGCCGAGTGCTGAGTCCTGAGTCTTGAGTTTTAAGAGAGCGTTGCGCTGGCGAAGAATTTTGTTGTACTGGTGCAAAATGTGAGCGTAGAAGGGTTCGAGTTGAATTACGAGGGTATCCAGCCAACGGCGGCGCGACTCAGGGCCACCCCGCACCAGGTCTAGATCCAGGCTGGAGAACTGCACGGCATTCAGCGTACCTAAGAATTCCAGCTGACGCTTTAGGGATTCGCCTCTAAGAGCAACGGTACGGCGTCCGTTACAGCGCAGGGTTAAAGCGAGGTCAATTATGCCTGTCTGTCGCTCTAGGGTAGCGACGATTTTACCCGCTTCGGCCCCTTCTTGAACTAAGTCGCGATCGCGCGTAACGCGATGGCTCTTTAGCGTCGAGAGCAACTCCACCGCTTCCAACAAATTGGATTTACCCTGAGCGTTATTACCCACCAAAATTGTTTTGGGGGCGCTAAACTCCACCATCCGATCCAGGTAGTTGCGGAACTTAAAGAGGTGAAGGGTTTTTAGGTACATCTGTCAGGAGAGGGACTGGGGACTGGGGACTGGGGATTGGGAAAGAGGGAAAGTGGGGACTGGGAATTGGGAATTGGGCACTGGGAACTGGGAATTGGGAATTGGGGACAGGTGATTCTCTCCCCCACTCTCCCACTCTCCCACTCCCCCACTCCCCTCTTTCCCTCTTTCCCTCTTTCCCTAGCCCCTAGCCCTTGCGCTTCGCCAGCGAATAAAGAGTTTTTCCATCTCGATCCAAACAAACATCAACATACTGAAGCCAAGGCAGATCAAGAGTTCCATCCAATCGAGTACCTGGGTGCCAAAGAAAGCTCGCAGGGGTGGAACGTAAATCAGCATTAGCTGCAATGTTGTGGTGAAGATCACCGCTCCCCAAACGAAAAGATTTGTGCGGGGGTCTAACTCTATCGTCAGTTGGGTGTTGGAGCGAATTGCGATCGCGTGACCCATCTGAGCGAGACAGAGAGTAGTGAATACCATTGTTTTCCAACGATTTGGATCGCCTGAGGCATGGGCATGGGTGTAAGCCCACTGCATCAGAACAATGGTGAGAATAGCAAAAACAATCCCAATCCGGATCATGTAAGACCCCAATCCCCGTGAAAAAATGCTTTCGCGGGGACTAAAAGGAGGACGCTTCATCACATTTGGTTCTGCTGGTTCCACAGCCAAAGCGAGGGCGGGAACGCCATCTGTTACCAGGTTCATCCAAAGAATTTGCAAGGGTGTCAGCGGGACACCTCCCAAACCCAGGATCGGAGCGGCGGCAATGGTCAGCACCTCCCCGATGTTGGAGCCGAGAATATATTTAATAAAGCGGCGGATATTCGTGTAGACGACTCGCCCTTCTTCTGTCGCGGCGACAATGGTGGCAAAGTTATCATCCAGCAGCACCATATCGCTGGCTTCTTTGCTGACATCTGTGCCGGTGATACCCATAGCGATACCGATATCAGCCTGCTTGAGGGCGGGGGCATCGTTAACGCCGTCTCCTGTCATAGCGACAAATTTGCCGCGACTTTGGAGGGCTTGTACGATGCGTAGTTTGTGTTCTGGGGAGACGCGGGCGTAGATGCTAACGAGGTCTACCTGCTCCTCCAGTTCTTTTTGGCTGAGTTTTTGCAATTCTTGGCCGGTGAGGACGCGATCGCCTTCTGAGGCAATACCGAGGTCGTAGGCGATCGCTTTGGCGGTCAGCTGGTGGTCTCCGGTAATCATCACAGTCCGAATTCCCGCCTGCTTGCATTTGGCTACTGCCCCCCGCACTTCTGGGCGCGGTGCATCCAGCATTCCCACTAAGCCCAGCCAGATTAATTCCTGCTCGATAGTTTCATCTGGTTCTGCGGACGGTTGGGTGTCCAAGGGTTTGTAGGAAAAACCCAGTACGCGCAACCCTTTAGCTGCCATAAGGTTATTTTGGTCTAGAATCTGCCTGCGATCGTTATCTGTGAGTCCAACAGCGCTAGCGCCCGCCTGATATGAAGTGCAGCGTTCCAAAATCAGTTCTGGAGATCCTTTGGTATAGATCGAGAACAGAGATTGGGAAGAATCCCCAGTTCCCATTCCCTGACAAATCACGCTCATGCGCTTGCGTTCTGAGGAAAAAGGAATTTCGGCAACGCGAGGCAACTTTACCGGGCTTTGTGACTCTTTTCGTATCCCGCCCTTTCCGGCTAGGGTGAGCAATGCCCCTTCAGTTGGATCTCCCAAAATTATCCAGTGTCCACCGACCGAGCCTGGTGCGTTTTGGGGCTGACACTGTAACTCTGCGTCATTGCATAACACACAGGCAAGCAGTAGCGTTTGCAGTTCTGGATATCGATCTGATGCTACCGATCGATCTTCGAGTTGAAACTGGCCTTCGGGAGTATAACCTTCCCCAGTGACGCGAAATGTTTGGTTACCAGTGGCAATGTGCTGCACTACCATTTTGTTTTGGGTAAGTGTGCCGGTTTTATCGGAGCAAATGGTTGTCACCGAACCCAAGGTTTCTACTGCTGGGAGTTTGCGAATTAGGGCGTTACGGCGTACCATGCGCTGGGTTCCCAGTGCCAGAGTAACCGTTATTACAGCTGGCAAGCCTTCTGGAACTACAGCCACCGCCATTGAGAGAGAAACTTCCACCAGTTCGATGAAATTGTTGAAATTCCAGCCGTTTTTGATCAGACCGCCCAAAACTACTACAGCTACCAGAACCAAAGAGCCTGTCACCAAGACGTTACCTAGTTGGCCCATTCTTCGTTGCAAGGGGGTTGGTTCGCTTACCACCCCTTGCAGCATGGTGGCTATCTTGCCCAGTTCCGTACTCATCCCCGTGCTGGTAACGATAACTTTGGCGCGTCCCTGGACGACTTCGGTGCCTTGGAACACCAAGTTGATGCGATCGCCCAAGGATGTATCTTCACTCAGCTCCAAGTTGGCTTGTTTATTCACCGCTTGGGCTTCTCCAGTCAGCGCCGACTCCCTGATCTGGAGATTCGATTCTTCGATCAGACGCCCATCTGCTGCCAGTTGCACCCCGGCTTCCAGGAGCATGATGTCCCCCGGTACAAGCTCCTTGGAGCTTACTTCCAGAGTTCTGCCGTCCCGAATTAGGCGCACTTTGGGGGAGGAAAGGCGCTTGAGGGCGGCAAGGGCTTTTTCAGCGCGGGTTTCTTGGAGGTAGCCCAAGACGCCGTTGAGGATAACGATTGCTAAGATTGCGATCGTATCTTTAAAAGGAACTTCACCAGTCGATAATCCCTTTGTTTGCAGTTGTACTACATCGACGATACCAGAGATAATTGCCACGCCAATCAGCATCAACAGCATAATGTTGGTGAATTGGTCTAGCAGGATCTGCCAAGCACTGCGACCGCCTGTTTCTTCGAGTTCGTTGGTGCCATAGCGCTGCACACGCGCTGACACTTCCTGGGAAGTCAAACCAGAATTGCGATCGCTATCTAGCCTACTCAGTGTCTTCTCAACATCCAAGGTGTGCCAAGCTACTGCTAAATCTGGTGACTCTGGGGATCTGGGTGTTGCGTCTAACTCTTTTGAGAGTCTGTCATCTGATTTGAGCAAACCGAGTACCCAGAAAACTCCACCCAGCAATAAACAGACTATAGGTAATGATTTAATTACTTGCGCTGCAACTAGGTTAATTCCAATACCGCGTGCATCCGAAAGGCTGGTACTCCCTGTAATCAAAACGCACTGCTGGCTAAACTCTCTGCAAACTATATATCCCGATGCGTAAGTCGCACTAATCCCTATCAAGGAGAACAACACTGCGGCTATCAGTAAACCTGTCTTATTCACATCTACCTCTCTACTCTGAATCTCACGGGGGAAAAAGCGCCCAGGAGCTTTTTCCAAACAAACTATCCGCAAAGATAGCGGAAGGGGGGGTTGGATTGGGGCTTTTAGCTCTGCAACGACTCTGACACCGCCTGGGTAGTAAACTCAGAGTTGTGTTTTGGGAAGCAAATCTGGGTTTAACCGCTTCTAAAAGTTTGGACAAAGTTACCCACAAGTAGATAAATCTGGACAAAACCCAACTCTACGGTATAAGTTCGCTCAACTAAAAGCGCCTTTCGGCTTGGTTCCCTTACCCGTTGGCGAAGGTTCTTTGACCAATAGTTCCCAGTTAGAGATACTGTAATCAGAATATCTACTCTGAAAATCAGTACGAGACTTAAGTATCTTATTTAATTCATCTGTTAGCGGCCATACGTGCTTTCTATCCTTCACGGATAGGTAGGCGTTATGAACTCACTAGCATAAAGATTACCTATTTTGGTAATAATGTCAATAGGTGTCCAAGAATTTAGTTACAGCGACTAACCCCGCCGGGAGTGACGGTTCACTAACAACAGCGCTCGCCGACTCATCTATCTTCGTCCTTGCATCTCAATGCCCAATTCCCAATGCCCAATTCCCAATCTAAAGCTTATTATTTTTAACTTATTTGCAACAACGACCTGTAGTTATATATTTGTGTTTCAGTATTGCCGGTGCTATCTATGACTTATTGCCTGAGAATTGCAGACATACCTACCAGCGAACGTCCCCGCGAAAGATTGATGACTCATGGCCCCAAGAGTCTTGCTACTGCGGAACTGATTGCAATTTTATTGGGTACTGGTCAGGGGCCGGGAAAACTGTCTGCGGTAGGCTTAGGACAATATATTTTGCAGCAATTGAGCCAGCACGGACGAGACCCCCTGGCAGTATTGAGGGATATTAGTGCTGCCGAGTTGATGGAGATCCCTGGAATTGGCCCAGCCAAGGCGACAACGATTTTAGCGGCGATCGAATTAGGGAAAAGAGCTTTTGCGACGCGACCGCTCGATCGCGCTACAATTGATAGTCCTGCTGCCGCCGCCGCTACACTCAGCAACGATTTAATGTGGCAGACAACAGAGAGATTTGCTGTCGTGTTGCTGGATGTCAAGAATCGGTTGATGGGGACACAGGTAATTACCATTGGCACAGCTACAGAGACATTGGCGCATCCGCGAGAGATTTTCCGAGAAGTAATCAGACAAGGAGCTACGCGGGTTATAGTAGCGCACAACCATCCATCTGGGAACGTGGAGCCAAGTCAGGAAGACATCAATTTAACGAAGCAGCTATTAACAGGGGCGCAGTTTTTGGCCATACCGCTGCTCGATCACTTAATTTTGGGAAATGGCGACCATTTAAGCTTGCGAGAAACCACAACTTTGTGGGATGAGTGTCCCCAGGGAGATTAATATTTTTTCCTGCTAGTTGTGGATTGGCGCTACCTGTGTTATATTGAAAATTCATGGGCGATTAGCACAGTGGTAGCGCACATCCTTCACACGGATGGGGTCACTGGTTCAAATCCAGTATCGCCCATTTTTGAAATAGCTGAAACTATTGAAAATACGTTAGTTTACCAAGCTGTAAGTTTTAGTGATAGGTACTGATATATTTACTTGACCTAAGAAACTGACCTAAAGCTGACCTAAACTTTAAATGACTTATAAGCCCTATGAAAAAGGCGACCCGCAAATTCCGCCTCCGCACCACCCTGGTGGTTCCGTTTGTCCTGCAAATCGTTGTTGCTGTGGGACTGGTCGGGTGGTTTTCCTTTCGCAACGGACAGCGAGCGATCGATGACCTGGCCACTCAGTTGAATAGCGAAATTAGTGTCCGCATCAACCAGCACGTTTCCGATTATCTCAATAAATCTTATAACGTCCTGCTACTCACTTACGCAAGTGTCGAGAGCGGCAATTTACAGCTAGATGACTTTCAAGGATTGGGGCGCTATTTCTGGCGGGTGGTGCAGAAGGAAGAACTGGAGAGTTATATCTATTTTGGGAACGAGCGGGGCGAGTTTGTCGGCGTTGAACGCATGGAAGACAATACCTATCAACTCAGAATTCGCACAACCGCCACCGAGCCCATTCGTAACATTTACTTGCTAGACGAGTTTGGCGATCGACAAAAGCTATTGAAGTCGGCGGAGTATGACCCCCGCACCCGCCCCTGGTATGAAGTCGCAAAGCTTGCTGGCAAACCCACTTGGAGCCCGATATTTTCTTCCTTTTCCCACGAGAATACCTCTCTGGTGGTTTCTCCCGTCCGACCTGTTTATGACTCGAACGATAAGCTGGTGGGGGTTCTGACTATCAACATCCCCTTGAGACAAATTACAGAGTTCCTCAAAAGTCTAGAAATCAGTCCTCACGGGCAGAGTTTTATCATTGAGCGATCGGGCGATCTCATTGCTAGCTCAATTATTACCCAGCCATTCACTATTAAAGGTGAGGGGAACGACCGCGCGATCGATCGCATAAGAGCAGTTGACAGTCACAATGAGACAGTAAGTTCTACAGCCCGCTATTTAAAAGAGCATTTCGGCAACTTCGGTGCGATCGATCGCAGTCAACACCTCAAGTTGAAAATTCAAGACTCATGGTACTACGTTGAAGTCTTGCCAATTCAGGATAGACGAGGCATTGATTGGCTAGCCGTGGTGGTTATCCCCGAATCCGACTTCATGACACAAATTTACGCCAACAACCAACACACGCTCCTATTATGCAGCCTAGCATTGTTATCGGCAATTATCGTTGGCATTCTCACCGCACGCTGGATTACACGCCCCATTTTACAAGTATCTCAAGCTTCTGAAGAAGTTGCCGCTGGAAAGTTAGATCAGCATATTGAACCTAGCAACATCATCGAAATCGAAAAACTGACCAATTCATTCAATAGCATGGCAATGCAACTCAAAGACTCCTTTGCCACCCTAGAGAAGCAAAACGAAAACTTAAAAGACCTCGACCAACTCAAAAACGAATTCCTTGCCAACACATCCCACGAACTCCGCACACCTCTCAACGGCATTATCGGTATCGCCGAATCCCTCATTGATGGCGCAACTGGAGAGTTATCTCAAACTACACAAACTAACCTCACCTTGATTGTCTCCAGCGGTCGTCGTCTAGCTAACTTAGTCAACGATATTCTCGACTTCTCTAAACTGAGGCACAAGAATTTAGAACTGCAACTCAAACCAGTGGATTTGCGCTCGGTTACCAATGTGGTTATTACCCTGCTCCATCCCTTAACTGCCCAGAAAAGTTTGCAACTTATCAACTCTATTCAGGCTGATTTTTACCCAGCTGAAGCTGATGAAGATCGCCTGCAACAAATTTTGTATAACCTTGTCGGCAATGCCATTAAATTCACAGCTTCTGGCACAGTGGAAGTGTCAGCCGAAGTCGTACCAACTGAAGAATATCACAATCCAAAATCCAAAATCCAAAATCCAAAATCCAAAATAGCTCTTACCATCTCTGACACAGGTATTGGTATTCCAGAAGATAAGTTCGATCGCATATTTGAATCCTTTGAACAAGCCGAAGGCTCTACCGCGAGAGACTATGGCGGCACCGGACTGGGACTGGCCGTGACGAAAAAACTGGTTCAATTGCATGGGGGCGAAGTTATTGTTAAGTCTAAAGTGGGAGAAGGTTCCCAATTTACCTTTACTTTACCCATTTCGATCGCAAAAGTAGAAGTTTCGCCACAGAGGGCTGTCATCAAAAACAACCGCAATCTAGAGTTGGCAACCTCAATCACAAGCCCAAAATTAGAACCAAAAATTAATACCGAAAACCAATTAAAACTTTTGATTGTCGATGACGAAGCCATTAATCGTCAGGTACTCATCAACAATCTTTCCCTGTACAATTACGCGATTACCGAAGCGAGTAACGGACAAGAAGCTTTGGCAGTTATGGAACAGGGTTTCATCCCTGATTTGATCTTACTCGACGTGATGATGCCGCGCATGACGGGTTATGAAGTGGCGCAAAAAATTCGCTTACGCTTTCCAGCTTACGAACTTCCTATTGTCATGCTCACAGCGAAAAATCAAGTGTCAGATATCGTAGAGGGATTTGAATCAGGAGCCAATGATTATCTCTCCAAGCCAATTCAAAAACAAGAAATGCTTGCCCGCATAAAAACACATATTTCTCTCGCCAAACTGACTTCAGCTTACGGGCGATTTGTGCCGCGTAACTTTCTAAAATTTTTAGAAAAAGAAAGTATTATTGATGTCCAATTAGGCGATCAAGTACAGCAAGAAATGACAGTAATGTTTTCGGATATTCGCTCATTTACCACTTTGTCAGAAGCGATGACACCTCAAGAAACTTTTAATTTTATCAACTCCTATCTCAGTCAAGTCAGTCCCGTTATTCGTCAGCATAATGGCTTTATTGATAAATATATTGGCGATGCGATTATGGCGTTGTTTCCTGAGTCGGCAAATGATGCCGTACAAGCTGCGATCGCTATGCAAAAAGAAGTAGGTAAGTACAACAAATTTCGAGAAAAACAAGGTTATGTTCCGATCGCGATCGGCATTGGTTTGCACACAGGTAATTTAATGCTGGGAACGATCGGCGAATCAGAACGTATGGAAACAACAGTAATTGCTGATGCCGTTAATTTAGCTTCTCGTTTGGAAGGATTAACTAAGTTGTATGGAGCGGGAATTTTAATTAGCCATAAAACTCTTTGTTGTCTTGATTATACTCAAGAACAATGCTTTAGATTTTTAGACAGAGTGATGGTGAAAGGGAAAAAGTTAGCCGTTGCTGTTTTTGAAGTGTATGAGGGAGATGAGCCAGAACAGAAGCGATTAAAGAGTCAAACGCAGGCGCGGTTTGAAGTAGCTGTGTTTCTTTACTATCAACAACAATTTGAGGAGGCGCAACAAATTTTTCAGGAGGTTTTGCAAATTAATCAGCAAGATAATGCCGCAATGTTGTATGTGAAACGCTGTCAGCAATATCAACAATATGGTGTACCGGAGGGATGGGATGGTGTAGCGGATTTGGATTTCAAATAGCGCCTCACCCTTCTAGGGTAGGGCTATACAAATTCAGCCTGCGTAGGCAGGCTGAATTAAAAGCAGTAAATTATAATTACCAGTCATATCTATACTTACTTCAATGCCCAAAATTTTATAGTTTCGTTCTAATTACCTAGTGACTGATAACACCAACTTGGTCGTCGTAGAAGATTAAAAGAATCCAGATATCGAATTTGGCTAGAAGCTTCTACTGTGGCAGTTGCATCAGCCAATAAACCAAAACAGTTGTTTTGGTTCCATAAAGGATGAACGATAAAGCAGCTTTGACGGCAGAACCCGGTGCAACAGGATCGAGACACAATCCATCGGGTACAGTGGCGGGTTTGATCCGCAGGACACCAGTGGTTTTTGGGGCAACGATCGCGATCATTTCCTCTGACTCTCCCTGCTTTTGGAACTTCACCCCATCATTTTTATTCTGGAATCTCTCATCAATCCACTGATTGGGTAAAAGTTTTTCACCCTGTCCAAATGTGGCATTTCCTGTTGCCCCTTTAAACAATTGTCCGCGATTATCATTAACGCGAAACACGCGACCAGATTCGGAGAAAGCTATCTGAGTATTGGTATTATTTACTAAGTGAAAATCTTGAGGCTTTGATTCAGCTACACTGCCTGCACCTGTAATCAATACATCATACTCATTCTTAGCATCATCCCCACGATTGAGGCTGGTACGGAAAGCTAAAGGGACAGCCCACTGAAAAACTCGAAATCCCTGTTCGTCAGTTGCGTCACATTTCGGACAGACTGTATGCTCAAACTGGTGAGCGGAAGTTTCCGTATGTTGGCAGCGCAGACACCTCAACATCCACTTCCGCCCAGAAAGCGGTTCATCAGCAGGAACCAAGCCATTTTTCTTATCTGGAAGTAAAGGTGCGGTGAAACCAATAGAGGTGTAAATCCGTTTATCTTTAGTCTTTTCTGAACCAGGGGCAAATTCTGCGATCGCTAAATCTAAATCTCGATCTATGGTAGAAACCTTCTGTTTTCTAGATGGATCTTGATGGTACAAATCGCGCACTCTTGAAGGCATCCCGTACATCGGCAAAATGCCCCCTTCAGCAAGGCGTTCTGCCAATCCATCTCCAGTTAATTCCAAATTATTGACACACTCATTAATCTCGTTAAACAACTCCTGACGGGCGTAGCTTTCCAGTTCATTTCGATCGATCCCTTCAACACCAAAAAGCAAAGCATTAATTACTTCAGTTACTTGCTGTGAATTCTCTAACCAATTACGAATTTTTTCGCGACGTTCTTCATTGGTTTGTTAACATTTTTAATAGGTTTTCGTAATTCTTCAACAGCTTTTGGGTTACGTTGAGCAAATAACTGGGCTTCAGCACAAGTGGGCCGATCGTATTGTTGAATATCTTCTAATAGACGTAATTCGCCTATAGCCAGTTGTCCAAGTTCATCAAAAAGTGCTTCTCGTATTAGGCGATCGCGCTCCTGCTAAAATTGTCTGGGGAAAGCCAGCACAAGGCAATCGTACCAATACAGGGGGAGCTACGTAAACACAACAGGTCATCTTCAGGAAATTCATGTTTGGTACTGCAACGCAGAGTCAAGGTAGCGCGTCCCGCGATCGGATCGAGTTTGCAGCATAATCTCAATAATCCGAAAATTTGGCTTCCATCAGATGATGATATTTCAGCCGTTCCATCCCAACTGCGTAACTCATCAATAATTCTTTCGAGCAGTGCTTGACGTAATTGATCCGTGACGCTGGTTTCTTTTAATAAGTTCAGCGTTCGGTTTCGTAGGTACTTACGTCCGTGCTTGACTAATAGGAGAGCGATCGCTTCTTCCGAAGGGGGTGCAGTCGGATCTAACTCAGCAGTAGCAAAAATAGAAGGAAGTTCGCGACGTTCTTCTTCAGTCAGAAGAGTTTGTGCAAGTGGTAAACCAATATGATTGTTCTTTCCAACAGCGACACAGTTAAAAAGGCCCCATTCACCAGCCTTATCCTCATTCGACCATTGCTCTAAATCTTCCCAGAGTTCCTGCATCCGGTGAAATGAAGGATACTGCCCTGTTGTAGGTTCCTCACCGATCAGCGTTCTCAAGCGCGGATAGTATGAATGGGTAGCAAAATCTCCTTCAATCCCTGCTGCTAAGACAAATAGTGCTAAATAGCCAATATAGGGCGGATAGTCTAATCTTCGCTGCCGCCAATCTGTCAGGCTTTGCAAAGCTTTCATGCACAAACCTTGCCTTGTCACCCAGGTTGGGCCAAGTTTGACAGATTCTATAAAATCTAGGAAATCTGCACCGCTATCTTGACCAAGCTCTGCTATTGTCTCCTCAGTCACATATAGATGAACTGTGCTACCCGCCATTTCAGGTCGGAAGAAATGAGAGGCGATAAAATTATTCCAGGTCAAATAATCCATTTGTCCATTTTAACATAAGACGGCTATATTTGTTGATTATCCCGTATTTTTCACTTATAGGGTAGTCTCAACTGCGATCGCACTACCCATCTAGTCTGGCTACTCATGCTATTGATTAAATTCCTTCACAAACCCTTTTAAGAATTTGTCGCAACCAGTTATTTGCACTATCCCGATGTTCCATCATACATACTATTGAGCCATGCTACAAATTTCCAACACAGTCGCCATCCCAGAACATGAGATCGAGATCAGTGCAGTTCGCTCTCAGGGAGCCGGGGGGCAAAACGTCAATAAGGTGGCGACCGCTATTCACCTGCGCTTTGACATTATCGCTTCCTCATTACCCGATCGCTACAAAGAGCGACTGTTGCAACTGAACGACCAGCGCCTTACCAAAGAAGGTGTGATTGTCATTAAGGCTCAAGAACATCGCAGCCAAGAGCAGAATCGGGAAGAGGCATTGCAACGACTGCAAAACCTGATTAAAAGTGCGATCGCAGTTCCCAAACCCCGTAAAAGGAGCAAACCGACCCGTAGTTCTCAAAGAAAACGTCTGGATAGCAAAACTAAGCGATCGCAGATTAAAACAATGCGAGGAAAAGTCACGGATGAGTAACAATATTTGCCTGAATCATTAACTTCCATGTTGCCTCAACCCGACTCGTTAAAGTAGTGGGACTCGGATCTTCCGTACTTAGTGTGCCAAATTTTTCCTAAAACACAGACTAAACATATTTGCGAATTTTGAGCAGCTTCATCAACTCTCGCTGTACCCGTTGATACAAAGGAAGAGGTGACACTTCAATTTGGGCATAAACTTTCCCATTAGGCTGAAAAAGATTATCCTTATTATCAACGATCGCTCTCACCCGCAACAATTGTTTTTGTCCGGAAGGGTCACTTTGCAGCACAGGTTCAATCTTCTCAATACGAGTAGTAATCGGTTGCAGTCCCGGTTCCAGAGGTTGTAAAGTTACCGTAGCTGATGGTTTCTTCACCACATCTTTTACTAAATCCGAATCTGTTTGGGGAACTTCAATCAAAGCCACCAACTTATCTAAGGAAGCAATTTCCAAAACAGCCTCATTTTCTGCCATTTTCTTACCCACCTTTTCATGTAAATTTTGGCTGACCACTATCCCAGAAATCGGTGCTGTTAAAAGCTGATTTTTCTGTTGTTTTTCTTGCAACTTTTGTAACTCTGCCTTCAAAGTTTCAATCGCCGGATTGAGATTTCCTACTTCGGCTTTAGCTGCTGCTAATTCCTGAACAGCAGTTTGCTTAATTGCTACTTTACTTGCTAGCTCATCTTGGCGAACAGCTAAATCCTTTTGCAATCTCTTTTTGAGCGACTCAATCTCTTCAAGCTGGGCTTCAATTTGATGTTTAATTCCCTGAATTTCTTGCTCTTTGCTACTGACTTCGCCTTGAATAGTAAATTTTTGGCCTCTCAGTTCTTTTAATTTGTCCTGAAGAGGTAATCGAGCCATTAATTCTTGTAATTCCGGTTTTTCATAGGAAGCGATCGATTTATCGACTTCCCGTAAATTTTCGTGCAGACTGAGTATTTGCGCCTCAATACCGGGAATCCGACTATTTAGCGCTTCTATTTCTGCCTGCAATTTTTGAATTTCTGGAGTGGGATTTCCCTTTTTTATCCGCTCAATATCTTGGCGAACTTCTTCGACTTGACGTTGAGCGGCTTTTGACTGTTCGATAGCTTCCTCAACCTTGCCTTGGAAAATGGGAATGCGTACAGAAGCAGCGGCTTTGGCTGATTCTTGTTCCTGTAATTTAGCTGTTTTTTGAATAATTTCTGATTCTAAATCAACTGTAGCAACAGCCGCAACGGGTTGACCTGCTTTGACAGAATCGCCAGAATTTACCCAAAATTTGCTTACCGTACCCGCTACTTGCATATAAACAAGTCGATGGCTGTCGGTCAAGGGTTCCAACCGCGCTTCGGTGCGTACTGATGTGGGTATCGGTATCTGAGAAACCCAAACTCCGCCTGCTAGTAAACCGCCAATTAATATCAGGCGTCCGAAATTAAATGATTCTCCTGATTTTACAGGTTGCGTTCTTTGATTAACTGTAGAAGTTTGATGATTGGGAGTGTCAGCACTGACGGGTGAAGTGGGGGTGGTTTTAGGTACTGGTATGGTTTCGGGTTGGTCGGTAGGCGGTACTACTTTGAGTTGTATTCGCTTGGGGGAATTGTTTGGATTGATTGCAGACATAGCTTTTATTGGTGATTGGTGATTGATGATTGGTGATTAGGTAGTAGGTCAGAATTTTTAATTACCTATTTACCTGCTGAAGATTTAATTTTTAGGTGTTTGGTTATGTTGAGAAGTGGGGGATAAGAAGTAAATAGCCCAAACAAATAGTAGGGTGGCGGCTGTGGTGGGGATATTGCTAAGGTTCCAATCAACTATATGCCATAGCAGGAAACCAAAGACAAACCAGATATAGACAATGCTAAAGGGGCCATAAGCTGCTAATATACACCGGGTTTTCCACAGTTCTTGAATGGGTTTCCCAGTGAGAAGGTTGGCATAAAATTTAAAGGAGCGGCTTCTGAGGTTGTTAATTCCAGTGATTGCTACTAGGAGGTAATATCCATCAAATTTTGCTAAAGGGTTTAGGTTAAGTGCAACTGTAAATAGTGCGGCTGACATGAGGAGGAAACTGGTAGTAGAAAGCCATGTACCGCTGGCTGAGAAGTTACACAATCCTAAGCCAATGGATGCGAGAATTAGTTGTACAAGTACGCCTGCTCCTACTACTAATATTCGTCGGCTGCGAGATAGGCAATAGGAGTCGGTGGTGTTGGTGTAGACGGAGGGTATGAAACACATGAATAGTAAGCCGACTTCTGGGACTATGCCGTTGTAGTGTTTGAGGGTGAAGGCGTGTCCGAGTTCGTGGAGGGTAACAACTAAGACAGTGAGGAGGGCAAATGGTAAGAATAGGCTGCTGCCGTAGGTTGTTAGTAGTTGTTGTCCGATGAAGATGATTTCTGGTTGTTGGTTTAATCCTATGATGGCTGAAATAATTAGAAAGGCGGTGAGGAGAAATGCTGTTGGTTTTGTCCAAATAAAGCGTATGATGTCGATATGTTGGTTTAGAAATGGGTCGGGGTTGAATAGGCGAATTCTAAAGGATAGTAGTTGGAGAGGGGTGAATTTATTACGGCGTTTTTTTGCTGGTTTGCTTCCTTCTAGCATTCCGGTGGCGGTGAGGAGTTGGAGGAGATATCTGAGTTCGTTTTGAGTGATGCAGAATTCTTCTGTAATTATATTAATTGGTAGTTGTCCGATTCGTTCGATGATGGCTTTGTCGCGATCGCTTACTTGCAGGAATGTGACATCCTCTGGGTTGCGTAGTATCCAGTAACCGTCGGGATGTGCAATCCAGTGGACGCAGGGTTTCAGGCGAGGACTGTTAGGAGTGGGGGAGGGGGAGAGTGGGGGAGTGGGGGAATGAAAAAATGCTTCGTTTATCCCCTTCTCCCCTTCTTTGCCTCTCCCTCTTTCCTCGTCGTCTACTTCGGCGGCGAGGATACCCAAGGTGATTAGTTTTTGGAGTAATTCTACTACTAGGTTGGGGGAAATGGCATTTTGATATTGTTCCTGACAGTAGTTTTGGATTTCTTGTCCGGTGAATTCGCCGGTGAAGTAGCGCAAAGCGTAACCTTCGGCGGCGGAAAACTGATAGCGCTGATTTCGTTGGGTGGATAGGAGGATAACGCGATCGCAGTTTTTTCTTTGGGCCAGTTTCCAATAGTCTCGGATGTCGGGACAGATGCAGGTTTGGTAATCTGTCTGAGTTTGGTGTTCTTCGAGGTTCATCGTGGTTGGTAGATCCCTGTATGGGTTGAGGTTGGGGAATGCCTCCTTACCCCTCTACCTATCTCTCAGGCGTAAGGCGTGGCTTTTATGCGGAAGATGCGAGATTGTTATATTTCTTTACAATTTAGACGAATGGGACAATGGAAGCGATCGTCAATAATGTCATTGTGCCCTTAGCTCGGCTATAATAATTCTCATATTGTATTGTCGTTTAGAAAAGCTTTATGCCAGAAGTTGCACGATTTTACGGAATAATCATCAAAATTTTCTTTGGGGATCACCCACCTCCTCATTTTCACGCAGTTTACGGTGAATACAATGCTTTGATCGGTATTGAGTCTTTAAAAATTATTGAAGGAGATTTACCGAATCGGGCTGAAAAAATGGTATTAGAATGGGCTACGTTGTACCAGAAAGAACTGCTGGATATGTGGAATAGCCAAGAATTTAGTAAACTTCCACCATTAAAATAACTGTGATTTTTTTATGAAACCTGAGCGCATTGTTTCTGCTAAAGCTATTGACGATAAAACCTTGATAGTTAAGTTTACCAATCTTGAAATCAGGAAATACGACATCTCTAAATTATTAGAGAATCCGATGTTTGCGACCTTACGTAATCCTGGTTTTTTCAGAAATTTTAGAATTGAACCTGGTGGTTATGGACTGGTTTGGAATGACGATATCGATCTCAGTGAATATGAGCTTTTGCAGAATGGAATCAGTTTGACGGATGAGGAAATTGAGCGATATATTGAATTTATACATTATGTTGGTCACTGAAAAACAATGCCTGATGCTTCTAAGCGATCGCCCTTCGTTGAGAAAAAAATAAAAAGTGATCGCATTCCTCATCCCCCAAAAAACCGATATGCCTCCGGCACGCTACGCGATCGCATTCTTCATCCCCCAAAAAAACAATCGCACTCTTCATCCCTCAAAAAAGCGATTGCCTACGGCACGCTGCGCGATCGCATTACCCATCCCCCAAAAAAAGCGCTCGCTGCTAATTTCAAGGATGCTATAATAGCTTAATAGTGATGTTTTTTACAGATAAATAACATGAACACTAAAGAACTGTTCCTAAAAGAAGTAGAGAATATTCCCGAATCTATATTAGAAGAAGTTTGGGATTTTCTGCTATTCCTTAAGGGAAAATATTATCAAGATAAGTTAGAAGCAAGCTTACTCAGTGAATCTTCTTTGCAAAAAGACTGGTTGAGTTCAGAGGAGGATGAAGCATGGAAGAATTTGTAAAAGGTGATGTGGTTGTTGTTCCTTTCCCATTTTCAGACTTAACACAAACCAAGCGACGACCTGCTCTAGTTATAGCAAATTTGGCTTCGACATAAACATTGTTACATTGTTGAATAGCTTGCTCGACTCGATCGAGGTAATCAGATAAAATATTAGGCAGCATAATTGAGTCGTTGCGCTATCTCCTGATGCAAAGCCAGGTAATGACGGTAATCATTTGCCCATTCTATAAATAGGGCATCATCTGACAATAATCCTTGATTGTATTGGTTAAAGAATTCTTCAGAATCCATTTTTTGCTGGTTCTCATACAAGCTCAGTCGCTTGGCAACGGTAACTAAGGCATCTAATGGTGATGTATATTGAATGGTCTGTTTACGCATTGGCTCTTTATCGTTGTAATGGATTCATCTGTGGTACTAAAATTTGCCACTGCCCAAATTTTAGCAAATTAGCGATCGCATTTCTAGCTAATTTGAAAATCGCATTCCTCATCCCCCAAAAAACCGATCGCACTCTTCATAGCGGCTGGCAAATGGGTGAGGTACAAGTAAATTGTAGGGGCGGGTTTTGCCATAATTCTTGTCGGTTAGCCAAAAATTATCTGCCAAACCCGCCCCTACGATCGCCCTATGAAGAAAATCGTTTTATTCTACCTGACGCGGCTGCAAGCCGCTGTAATCTTCAGCTTACTTGACTGATTGCCGTTGCCGTTTCAGCAATAAACCTGCACCAAAAGTACCAAAAGTCAAGATACCTAATAAAGAACTAGGTTCGGGAACAGAAGTGTTTTGAGGGTGTTCTAAAGCCTGCATTTCAAAGTCGGCTGTATTGGTGTTGAATGCTAATTTAACTGGAAAAGCCGTAGAGTTTGTGGCATCAACTAATGGGTCAATACCAGTAATCGTAAATTCCGATACCCCTTGACCGAGTAAAGCAACAAAATCTACAGTTTGACTGGGGCTAAATTGACCGAGTATTTTGTTTCCTGCTGATACGGTAAAGAGATTGTCGTTATCAATTCCAGTAGGAAAGTCGAGAATTTGTGTAAATAGAGAGTTTGAATTCATCAGGAAGTGAAACCCATAAGTTGTTGGGGGATCGTACCAAAATCCGCTGGAAACATCTCGGAAAATGAATCGATTTGGTTCAGTAACAACTGGCAGCGAATAACCAGATATGGCGCAATTTCAGCCGCACTTTGTTGCAGGATTTCGGGAAGTGCTTGCACCAGAGAGGCTAGTTTTTCCGCGTGGGAATTATCCAGGGATTGCCTTTATCTAAGTGCGATTCCAACTATATTTTTAAGCAACTGCGAGTTCATAGTGGAGAACTAAAATTTCATCCTCTTTCAAGATAGCCATTGCATATTCACATCCTTGGTTGTCAGCAAATTCTACTAAATACTGATTCTCTTCTCCTGTATTGTAGATTTCAAGGATAGTTCCAACTTGCCCAGTGGGTAAACTGGAGATCGATCTGTATTCTGGTTCTACCAGAGTTAATCTCTCAATTGAAACTGGGTTGAGAATGGCTACGGTATCCAAAAGTTTCAGATTTTTCATGGTAGTTTAATAAACGCAGAAATCAAACGTGGGTTGGGATTGGTTAATGTAATTTCCCAGATTGTCCGAAGTTGAATTACTTCGGGATGTGGCACCGTCCAATCTACTTTAAACTGTTGGCCGAATGGTGTGTTGTCTTGTTGGGCAACTTCGCCTTCAATAGCTGCCCTTTGAATGAGTTATTTCAAAATCTCAGCATTTTCGGCTGTAATTCCCAAAACTGATGCAAAAACTCTGGCTTTGTGCTTGCCGCTAGAATGTTCTGGGTTGAGGCAGTAGCTGATTAGCTTTTGCATGAGAATTTCAGCGTTTTCGCCATTCGGTAATTTCATGGTAAATAATTTTCACCTTCTTGATTACCCTCATCTAAATTATCCATTGATTTGTCGGAAGTTGCGTACATTGCGATTTATCCTCTGAGTTACTTTATCTTAAGTATGGCAAGTTTTCTCAGGATAATAGCGATAATGTTACGCAAACTTTTACGCGATCGCTCTTTGGTTAGGGTAGGAAGTGCGATCGCAGATTTCCCACCTTTGCGATCGCATTTCTAGCTAATTTGAAAATCGCATTCCCCATCCCCCAAAAAACCGATCGCATTCCCCATCCCCTAAAAAACCGATCGCATTCCCCATCCCCAATTCATGCGATCGCCCCTTCAACTATAATTCATATTAACATCCAGTCCCCCCTTCTTAAGGGGGGTTAGGGGGGATCATGCCCAGATTAAATGACTCCAGCTTCCACCTACCTTACAACCAAAAACTCATCCCCATCGCCAAGGAACTTCGGAAAAATCCAACTCCTGCGGAAAAGAAACTTTGGCAGTATTTTCAGAGAAATTTCCCTTTTCGAGTTTTGAGACAGCGACCGATCGACAATTTTATTGTGGATTTTTATTGTGCTGCTTTAAAGTGGGTGATTGAGGTTGATGGGGAGAGTCATTTTACGGAACAGGGGAAACAATATGATGCAGAAAGAACAAATATTTTACAGGGATATGGACTCAAAGTGGTCAGGTTTACGAATGTTGAGGTCTTGCGGGGTTTTGAGGGAGTTTGTCAGGAATTGTTGGGTTTGATCCCCCCTAACCCCCCTTAAAAAGGGGGGGACATGAGGGAGGAGCGATCGCCCTTCGTTGAGAAAAAATAAAAAGCGATCGCATTCCTCATCCCGAAAAAAACGATCGCATTCCCCATCCCCAAAAAGCTCGATCGCATTCCCGATCCCCAAAAAGCCCGATCGCATTCCCCATCCCCAAAAAGCCCGATCACCCTCCTCCATCTCCAAAAAGCGATCGCATTTCTAGAGCTGATTTGAAAATCGCATTCCTCATCCCTCAAAAAAGCGATCGCTATTCCCGGCAATAAAGAGCGATTGGAGCAACAGGGTAAGAATGTGATCGCACTTTCTATCCGAGAGGCGATCGCTCCTATATCTCAAGCTGAACTACAGCTACCAACCGAATCGGAAGACGGATTTTACTGCATTGAAACCGTTAGAAACAGTATCTTTGACGGTGTTAACTGCTTGAACAGCCTTGTTGTAAGTTTCCGTGACTACTTTCTTACCTGTTTCGTAGGTATTGGCTACGAAATTTTTGACCGTCTCATAGGCTTTCTTGCCAGTCTCAATCACATTGTTGACCATTTTTTTGCCAGCGTTGATGATATTATTCGCAAACTGCTTAGCTCCGTTAATAACGCCACCAACTGCTTGAACGGCTTTCTGAGCGTAGTTGGCAATGTGGTTAACAACTTTAGAGGTTTGCTGGACAACAGGATTCTGAACAACCTTAGTCAGTATCTTTTGTGCCTCTTCTTTGATCTTTTGTTGAGATTGCTGAACGATCTGGGTGGTTTGTTTTTGAATCTCTTGTTTGAAGGTTTGATAGACAGCGTTCGCTTGCTGTACCGTAGCTGTTGCAACTTGATAAGCTGCTTTGGCTGTTACGGCTGCTGCGTTGGCTTTTTCTAAAGCTCCTTGGGCTTTAGCTTTAGCCGCTTCAATGGCATTGCTTGTAAAAGAAGAGACTGCATTAAAGCCACTGCCAATAGCATTAAAGCTGTTTTCTATGGCTCCATCTAGCACTTCACCATTACCAGTCTTATCAAAACCTAAATAGGCAATATCCATGAGCGCACTTGCAGCGAGAGCCGCCCCCACACTAACTGGCGGTCCTCCCAGTAATCCGATGACACCAGCTAAGCCCATTGCACTTAATTTAAGTGTCGCTCTACGTTTGTCTTTATCATCCCCAAGAGTCAAGTCCGCTGCCATGAATCCTAAGTCGATAACATCACCTACCACTGGTGAATTTGAAGCCAGTTTCTTAATAACTGGCTTATTGAGAATATCACCTATGGAATTCAATCCCTTAATCAGTTTTGTTCCATTTCCATTAACAAAAAACTCTCTGGTGTAAGCAGCACCACTAAGCACTGAATCAGCCGGAAAGAACTTAGTAGCAGGGTAAATTGTATCTAAGGTTTTCCAAAAACCTTTCGGATCTGTAATGTTAGACTTAACAAAAGAGTCGATTAGTACATTTGGAGCAGGTATCCGACTAAATTCCTTACGACCGAAATTGATACTGTTTAAAGGACTCCATATGTTTTCGTTAAAAGGCTTAATGACATTTTCGTAGAAAGCAGAATTACCATCAGGCTGAATTAACAAACTACCCTTGGCAAAGTGGTAAACAGCAACACCGTTACTGATGTAGCTTCCTAACTGGGTGCCTAAATCACCTACTTTCTGAGAAACTTGGTTGATAGCTGCCTGAAGTTGCTCCTGTCGGCGACGTTGTTCTTCTAAAATCCGTCGCAGTTCCTCCTCAATACGCCGTCGAGCTTCTTCTTCTGCACGACGACGAGCTTCTTCTTCCGCGCGGCGTTGTTCTTCCAAAATGCGTCGCAGTTCTTCTTCTGCACGACGAACTTCTTCTTCTGCGCGCCGAACTTCTTCCTCAGCACGACGAGCCTCTTCCTCAACACGGCGAATTGCTTCTAACCGTTGGCGCTCTTGTTCGGCACGTTCTGGAGTATTGTCAATGTAGAGAGCAGACATCCAGTTGTTAGTGCCAGCAATCTTATACCAGCGATTACTTCCACCTCCAGGCATATACGGATCGTCAACCCAAAGGCCATTATTTTCATAAGCATCAAAGTTGATTGCTTCTCCAGGATATTTGCGACCAACTTCTGCATAATTTTGACCCGGCCCAGAGCGTATCCTCAAGAAACCTACTGAGGTGACATAGCCTGCATTCATTACCCGACCAGTGAAAGAGGGAACGGAAACGCTGACTGCCCGTTCTCCTGGGGTAACTTTACCTTCTCCGCTCCAAGTCAGGGGAGATTGTATGGGTTTTGGTTGATAGGATTGAGGCTGAGTGCGTTTTGCCAGTTCTATGGCTGCTTCTACGTTCACTAAACCCGAACCTGTTGCGGCATCCCAACCACGAGAGTTGAGATCCACTGCTGTCTTCTGAAGAATTTCTTTGACCTGCGGATAACTCAGACGTGGATTAGCTGCCCAAACTTGAGAAACTGCCCCTGTGACTTTTGCTGCTGCTACTGATGTGCCAGCCATTTCACCCACACCTAAATCTAGAGGTATGGAAAAATCTAAATTCGTCGCTGTTGTTGATGCGTTTGTACTAAACCCAGCATTTCCTAAAATCTCTTCAGCCTTAATCAGGTTATCAGCTAAATCTTCATCAAAGGCATCAACAAATTGGCTGAGTGCATCTACACTGGCAGCGTAATAGCCATCAACATATTCCAAAGCTATCTTTTGGCTGGCAGCATCCAGGTAATCTTTGAGTAATTGGTCAATTTCTTTTGTTGCTTCATCATAAACTTGCCGTTCTTCAGGAGTCAGATTTTCTAGTTCTTGCTCGTCATTTACCGATTTTTCAGGATCGCTGAAAGGCCCAAATACTTCCTCGAAAGTGTTTTTGGCAATGGTAGACATCTCATCTTCTGGTGGTTCTTCCTCACCACTCAGTAGCCCAATATCTGCACCATCACCTACAGTTGACATTACAGGTTGATCCGGTGTGCCACCACGAGCCACAAAATCTAGACCAAAACCAAAGTTGGAGTAGTCAGCGCGATTACCGTTATAGTCGATTGAGCCAACTGTAATAACATTGTCAAATTCCTGAGAAGCTTGACCGAGGGCAGACATGGTTCCACCATCATTCCCAGCTGCCGCTACCACCATTACGCCATTCTGACGTGCATATTCTAAAGCTTCTCGTTCTTGGGGAGTCAATTCGTAGCGCGTGGTGACGCTACCATCAGGATTGATTTGGGTTAAGTCAAAGCTGAGATTTACTACTGCATTTGGTTGTCCAGATGCCTTAGCTGCATCTACAAATTCTCGCAGAGACTCTGCCCACTTACCGGAACCAATGGCACGACCTAACCAAATGGGAGCATCATCATTCATGCCATCGATGCCAATACCGTTGCCTTGGGTAGCGCCAATAATTCCTAAGATATGAGAACCATGTTCGCTCCCCTGACCATTTTCCAGCAATGGGTTGCTATCGTTATCAACGCGATCGCGTCCTAAGATAATACGACGATAATCAATATCAGGATTCTTGCTAATGAAGCCAGTATCGACAATCCCAATTAAAGGCTGATCGGACTTTTTGAAGTCATACCTGACAGGTACATCAACATCTATGGCAGGCGTGACTTTTGCTAAATGCACTGCTGCCGCAATATTAAGCAGTCCTGCGCCAGTTTCTATATCCCAATTAGGTGTCTTCAAATCTGTAGCAGTCCGCTTGAGAATATCAATTACCTGGCGGTAGCTTAGATCTGGATTAGCAGCCCATACTTGAGAAGCTGCACCGCTTACCTTTGCAGTAGCTACCGATGTTCCGAACTCTTTAGTGACACCATCACCGCTGGTAACAGTTATCGGTTTCTCATCTGTGCCACCAGGAGCCACAATATCTAGAGCATAGCCAGATCCAGAATATTCCGCCCGATCGTAGGCTTTCGACAGAGCAACTGAATTATTTACCCGTTCAGCCGAACCTACTGTAACGATATTGTCAAATTCCAGGGAAGCTTGACCAATAGCAGACATTTCTCCTGGATTATCGCCAGCCGATGCCACAATTAAAACATTATTGTGTTGCGCGTAAGCAAGTGCTGCCCGTTCAGCCCCCGTCAAATCAAACCGAGATGTACCATCTAGGTTAGTTAAGTTAAAACTGAGATTAACAACCGCATTCGGTTGCTTAGATGCCTTCGCCGCATCCACAAATTCCATCAAAGATTGCGCCCATTGGTCAGAACTAACCTCAGCACGTCCTACCCAAACAGGGGCTTTATCATTAATACCATCAATGCCAATTCCGTTATTCTGTTTGGCGGCAATAATTCCCAACGCCTGCGTACCTGGGTCATTCCCTTCACTCGGTTGAACTAACGGATTAGCATCATTACCTACATAGTCGTGTCCCAATTTAATCTGGCTGTAATTAATATCGGGATTATTGGCACTAAAACCAGTATCAATTACACCCACTAACGGCTGATTTGCCTTGGGAAAATCAAAGGAAACGGGAGGTTTTGGAACAGCTACTTTCACAGGTGGTGCTTGTATAGGAGGCGCTGCTTGAGTAGTTGTTACCGTTGTAGAAGTAGTTGTAGGTGTTGTAGTTTGTGCTGAATGTTCAACCCCTGTAGTAGATGCTACCCCTGATGCGGGAGTTGTCGAATTATGTTCAACAGCAGAAGGTGTTTGAGTTGTCGATGTGGTGACAACGGTGGAGTGTTCAACTGTAGATGTTGATGGTACTGTTGGAGTAACATTAGTTACGGTAGTTGCTGAACTGCGGTCAGGTGCGATCGCATTTTCCACTACAGTAGTTTTTTCTACCGTAGGTACTTTTATTACCGTCTCAGTCACAGTAGTAGGATGACTGGTATCAGGTGCGATCGCACTTTCTACTACAGTAGTCTTTTCCACCGTAGGCACTTTTGTTACAGCTTCAGTCACAGTTGTCGGATGACTGGTATCAGGTGCGATCGCAGTTTCCACTACCGTAGTTTTTTCTACCGTCGGTACTTTTATTACCGTTTCAGTCACAGTACTTGGATGACTGGTATCGGGTGCGATCGCAGTTTCCACTACCGTAGTTTTTTCTACCGTCGGTACTTTTATTACCGTTTCAGTCACAGTACTTGGATGACTGGTATCGGGTGCGATCGCATTTTCCACTACAGTAGTCTTTTCTACCGCAGGTACTTTTGTTACAGTGTCAGTTGTGGGATGACTGGTATCAGGTGCGATCGCACTTTCAACTACAGTAGTCTTTTCTACCGCAGGTACTTTTGTTACAGTGTCAGTTGTGGGATGACTGGTATCAGGTGCGATCGCACTTTCAACTACAGTAGTATTTTCTACCGCAGGTACTTTTGTTACAGTGTCAGTTGTGGGATGACTGGTATCAGGTGCGATCGCATTTTCCACTACAGTAGTCTTTTCTACCGCAGGTACTTTTGTTACAGTGTCAGTTGTGGGATGACTGGTATCAGGTGCGATCGCACTTTCCACTACAGTAGTCTTTTCTACCGCAGGTACTTTTGTTACAGTCACAGTAGTAGGATGACTGGTATCAGGTGCGATCGCACTTTCCACTACAGTAGTCTTTTCTACCGTAGGTACTTTTGATACAGTGTCAGTTGTGGGATGACTGGTATCAGGTGCGATCGCACTTTCCACTACAGTAGTCTTTTCTACCGTAGGTACTTTTGATACAGTGTCAGTTGTGGGATGACTGGTATCAGGTGCGATCGCATTATTATCAGGATGAGAGATATCTGGATCGGGTGCGATCGCATGATTATTATCTGAATGTGAAATATCTGGATCAGGTGCGATCGCATTATTATCAGGATGGGAGATATCTGGAGAAGATGAGATCGCATTATCATCTGGGTGTCCTATTACCCCGATATCCCCCAAATCAACATCTTCAGTAACATCAGGAGTAACATAAGGTTCAGCATAAGCAATCAAAGCTTGACCCATATCAGAAGTGCGCCAATCCTTACCAGGCGCAATCACTTCATCCAAATGAACAGCTTTACCAGTCGCACCTCGAACTTGGAAAATGATATCGTTATAATCCTTATCACTATAAGAACCATCAACGCGCAAATCCTCCATCACAAAAGTATTCCCTTCCCCAGTCACATCCGCAATTTGTCCAATATGCAAATGTTCGTTGGGATTCGCTGTCACCAGAGAGAATAGCGGACGCAATGAACCACCAGCATTGGGATTATCAAATAGCTGCTGCACTTTAGCATTGGGAACAAGCATTACCCCAAACTCATCACCAGCAGTCATCTTAAAGGTTTTTACACCTTCATAAACTCCCGAATTTTGATTACCTTCTCCTGGTAAATTACCGCTAAATTTTGCACCCTCTGTAATGTCGGAAATTACAACATGACCAAAATCCGAATTACTCAAAGCGCGAGTCGCCGCTTCTTTGATAAACTCAGAAGAACCAGGAGTTAAATTCTCCATGTTCTTCAGACTGAAAATCGCTAATTCTCCTTTGTATCCACCACCATCAAATAGAAAATCAATTCCGACTTCTCCCGTTTCACCAACAGTGAAGACACCGGAACTAAAGTTAGTTCTCTCAGATGATGTGATTGGTAGAGTGTCGGTGACTTTGGGTAAATGGCTAGTTACTTCATCAGTAGTAGAATGGGTGTTATCTGTAGCAGTGGTTTGAGGTAAATGGCTAGTTACGTCATCAGTAGTAGAATGGGTATTTGTGGTAGCAGAAGACTCAGTATGCTGTTCGATCGGATGTAAGGTAGTATCGGTCGGAGTATCGGTAGAGTGAAGTTGGGTATCAATGATGCTATGGTCTGAAGTGGGAAGTGCGATCGCAACTTCTGTACCAGTCTTAACCTCAGTCCCCGCTAAATCTCCAGTATTTGCGTCACTATGACCAGAAGCATCAGTAATTGGATGATTTTCTGTTGCTGAGATTCCCTCATTCAAAGGATGGGAAACATCATCGCTAGTTGCTTCTGAGACTTGGACATCAGTACGATCGGTCGAGTGAATAATATCGCTACTTGGTGGATCGACATTGTGACTCTCATTCACTGTTAATGGGTGAATAATTGTACTTTCACCAACGGTTTCAGAATGAGTATTAGTAGTATCTGCGGGTTCGATAAAAGAAATATGTTCGAGATCGGAGTCTGAAATTGACCCGTCTACTTGATGAGTAGCGAGAATATCACTATGTCCACTTTCAACAATACTATCTGCAAGACTATGGGAATCGCTATTAACTTCCGAAGCGGAATGCGTTTCGACTGAAGTAACATGACTTGTATCCGCCGCATCAGTTTGGTTATTTTCCGCTAAATGCACTTCTGGTAAAGTTGGTATATCCACATCCAGCAACAACAGGTCGTGGGAATGGTCGTCGCCATCAACTAATCCACTAGGAGTAAGTATAGGTTCGAGAATAAACGTCTCTAACTCCAATACTTGTGAACTTTTTTGACCCTGAAAACCTTTAGCAGTCGCCTTTTTGCTAAATCCCTTAAACCAAGCCATAAATAATTCTCCTTTGATATAAATAGGTCAAAATGGCAAAGGTACTGAAAAACCCCTTGCCTTAACGCCTCTATTTATCTCTCAGGTTGACGCTGCCAGTTTTATGCGGCAACAGCGATATTGTTACAAAACTTCACATAAAGCCATAACTGGGTTGAATAAACCCCATAGTGTGAAGGAATTGTAAAGACTTATTAAAGAGTTGAATAAGTTTGCATAAAAGTTATCCCCCAACCTAGATAGAAAGATAGGCGATTGCAAAGCAGAGAAAACGTTCAGCGCTTTTTTGTCCCCGTTGTCCCCTTTCTCCCCTTGTCCCCCTTGTCCATTACCCTGAAATCATCAGCTATTTACAAGTTCCTGGGGTGCTTATGGACACTAGACGGGAAAAAGAACAGGATGAACGACTCAAGCAGCTTGCACTCAAAGCGAAACAGCATCCGCCTCAAACACCGGCACAACAGCAAGCTTTAGCAGAACTGGTGCAATTAATTTTGCAATCTGGCAGGCTTTGTCGGCCTCATCGGGGTCAATTTCAAGTTCTTTATGAAGAAATTTACAATGAGGCGCGACAAGAGATGCTGCTGTATATCTGCCAAAGAATTAATGATTACAACCCAGAAAAGAGTCCGGTAATGAGGTGGGTAAACTTTCTCATGGAAACGCGATTTTTCCCAAACACCATTCCGAAATTTATGGATCGAAATATTATCAGAAGAACTCTTGATGAGCTAGAAAATATAGCTCATAGTGAAGAAGATGAATCTATTTCAGAAGTGCTAGCTGAATGTATTGAAAAAGACGCAGATAATCTGTTTAAAAATCAGCATATCCAAAATCATCCCGAAGCCAATTTTCAATTTTTAGCAAAAAAAAGGCTCGCCGGAACTAGCTGGCAAGAGATATCATCAGAATTAGGGATAAAAATTCCTACCTTAAGTGGCTTTTATCAACGTTGTCTCCATAAATTCACAGACAAACTGCGACAATACTATCAAGACAATAGCAAATAATCTCCAAACAAAAGTATGAAAGAATTATCGACGCCATTTACCTTCACCGTCATTTTAAGCGCAGAAGCTCATCGCCTAGCAGAACAGTTTCGCCTACAGCAGAAACAGCCTAAAAAAGGCAAACAAGTTTACCTTAATACCCTAGCAGTGTATGCGGTAAAATTTTATCTTAGTTGTTTGGGAATAGAAACAGATTGGGAAAGTAGCGATAGTTTCGACCCGATAGCGCAAACACTGATGGATGTAGCAGATTTGAAAGTCAAAAATTTGGGCAGTTTAGAGTGTCGTCCAGTATTACCAAACCAAGAATTCATGTCTGTTCCACCAGAGGTTTGGTCAAATAGAATTGGCTATATCGCCGTGCAAATGACTCAATCATTAACAGAAGTAATGATATTAGGATTTGTGGAAAGAGTAGACAGGGAAGAGATACCGCTTGTGGAATTGCTTTCTCTGAGAGAATTTCCGCGATATCTCGGCGAATTGAGAGAACCTAAAACCATTAATTTAAGTCAATGGTTGCAAGATATTTTTGAGGTTGGTTGGCAAAGATTGGAAACCATTCTATTGCCGCAACAAACGGAGATGGCTTTTAGTATGCGAGGCATAAATGGCGTGAAACGGGGAAAAATATTGGAATTAGAACGCGCTGGCGAACAGGTAGCTTTATGTGTTGGAATCAAACCAGATACTGAGGCGGAAATGAATATTTTGGTGGAAGTTTATCCGACTGGGAACCAAACTTATCTGCCGCCAGAACTGCAAGTAATGGTGTTAGATGACTCAGGGATTTCGGTGATGGAAGCGCAAGCGAGAACTACCAAGAATATTCAATTTGAGTTTAGCGGAGAGACAGGAGAAAATTTTAGTGTTAAACTAGCTTTAGGTGATTTTAGCATTACGGAGACATTTGTGATTTAAACATAACAATTCTGAGCATAAGGGTGTAAACTATGGTGAAGTTAGTTGTGTTAAAATTGGATGGCAACCTTGAAACCAATGGGTTGCAAGTAAGTCTGGAAATTGCTTCAGAAGGTAAACGTCCAGAAATTGAAATTGCGGCTCAATTACCACCTGCTCCAGATTTGATCGATTGTTTAAATCGGGGGCAGGAAAATTATCGAAATGTCGGCGCACCTTACCGAATTAAACCGAAAAAGATTACTTATGATGGTTCGGTTAACAAGCGAATTCAAGAATGCCAGCAAGCGGCGAAAGAGTTGGGAAATCAATTGAGTGCATGGCTAGATTCCGATCAATTTCGTCCGATTGACAAGCGACTGCGAGAAGAATTAAACCGAGATGAAACTATTAGGTTGCTGATTCGGACTGAGGATAATTATTTACAGAAACTTCCTTGGCATTTGTGGGATTTTTTCGATCGCTATCCTTTGGCAGAAGTTGCTTTAAGTACCAAAAAGTTGGAAGTAACAAAAAAAATAAACTCGGTTTTGAGGAAAGAGAAAGTTAGGATTTTGGCGATTTTAGGCCATAGCGATGGTTTGGATATTGAGAAAGATCGCAGTTTGTTATCGAATTTACCTAATACAGAAGTGGTGTTTTTGGTGGAACCAAAACGACAAGAAATTAATGACCAATTGTGGGAACAATCTTGGGATATTATCTTTTTTGCAGGTCACAGCGAGACGGAAGGGGAAACGGGGATAATTTATATTAATCCTACTGAAAGTTTAACGATTAATGAGTTGTGGTATGCGCTGAGAAAAGCTGTGGAAGGGGGTTTACAGTTAGCGCTATTTAATTCTTGTGATGGTTTGGGATTGGCGCGGCAATTGGACGATTTGCATATTCCACAAATGATTGTGATGCGGGAGTTGGTGCCAGATAGGGTTGCTCAAGAATTTTTGAAGTATTTTTTGACAAGTTTTGTTAGTGGTAAATCTTTTTATTTGGCGGTGCGGTCAGCGCGAGAAAGGTTGCAGGGAATGGAAAGTCAATTTCCTTGTGCTACTTGGTTGCCAGCAATTTGTCAAAATCCGGCAGAAATACCTCGGAATTGGCAGGATTTGTTACCAAGTAAAAATGTAGATTCTTCTTCTTTAGAAAATATCCAAAATATAAGATTAAAAATTAAAAATTTGCCAATTGTGCTGTTGGCTAGTGTGGTGGTAACTGCTGCGGTGGTGGGGGTGCGATCGCTTGGTTTTTTGCAAGCTTGGGAGTTGCAGGCTTTCGATCGATTAATGCGATCGCGTCCTGATGAATCTGCCGATTCTCGCATATTAATAGTTGAAGTTAATGAAAATGATATCCGCCGATATAATCATCCATTACCAGATACTATCTTGGCCAAATTGTTAGATAAAATTCAGCAGCATCAACCTGTAGTTATCGGCTTAAATATCTATCGCGACTTACCCGTACAACCAGGATATCAGGCAATTAGGAGGAATTTACAGGGGAATAAAAGTTTGATTACAGTTTGTCACTTTATAGTTAACAAAGAAGGTATGAATCCTCCACCGACAAGTCCAGAAAAGCAAAGAAGCTTTAATAACTTGCAACCCGATCTCTTCGACGATAGCATTCGTCGTTATCTTTTATCGCGTACCCCCAATACAATATCTACTTACGATCGTTGCAATACTCCCTATTCTTTTAGCTTTCAGTTGGCATATAAATACCTGGAGGCAAAAAAGATCCCAATCAAAACCACAGAAGAAAAAGATTGGCAATTTAACGATATTGTTTTAAAAAGGTTAAGCACTCATAGTGGTGGATACCAAAATTTAGATGCGGGAGGAAATCACATCTTAATTAATTATCGCGCGACTTCTCAAATTGCCCAAAAAGTAACAGTTACGGATATCCTGACCGATCGGTTTGACTCTGCTTGGATCAAAGATAAAATTGTAATTATTGGCGTTACTGCTGAAAGTATCGGACAGCTTGAAAACACGCCGATCGGGAAAATCAACGTATTATTTATTCATGCACAGATGGTAAGTCAGATTCTTAGTGCTGTTGAGAATAATCGCCCTCTAATCTGGTGGTTACCTCAGTGGGGAGATGCGATCTGGATTTGGATTTGGTCATTTACGGGTGGGGCGATCGCTTGGTATTTACAACGATCGCCACTGCGTTTGTGGCTGACAATTAGCATTGCGATCGCTGTTTTATATGGAATCTGCTTTAGCGTCTTAATACAAGGAGGTTGGCTAGCAATTTTTCCAGCAATATTAGCCATTTTTGCTAGTGCATTATTTGTGACATTTTCCAGGCATTATCGACAATGAAAATAAACACTTTCAAACATTTGTATTTCAACTATTAACTATATGAAAATACCCATTCAACCGATGAAACTTACCTTGATGATTACTTTAGCGATCGCTACTTTCATCAACAATTATGCACCAGTTCGGACACAACCCGTCAGACAAATAAGTGGAAATCCCCCACCGCCGCCAACAACTGGCACTCCTCAAACTCCCCAGAGAAGAGGCGGAACTCGTCCTGGCGATTCCAAATGTCCTGTTTCACAAATCGATCCGATTGCTTTTATGCCTAAATCAGGACAATTTGTGCTGGAATCTCCTACTTTCTGGTTTTATATTCCATTTGCACCCAAAGATGTAGACTCTATTAGTTTTGTAATTTTGAACGCAGAGGGCGAATATATTCAGCCGCCCAAAAAGATACCTTTATCTGGAACACCAGGATTTATTAGTTTAGGACTTCCATCCACATCACCACCGCTAGAAATTGGTAAGCGTTATAGGTGGTCGTTCTCAATTTACTGCGATCGGCAAAATCAAGAAGATCGGATTTCTCGCGATGGAATATTTCAAAAAATTGCCCCCAATTTTACAACAGGAACACCAGGAGAACGAATTACCCGTTATGTCGAAAATGGTTCTTGGTATGATGCGCTCAATCTTTTAGGTGAACTTCGCCGTAGGGAATCAACTAATACTGCACTTAAAGCTGATTGGGATAAATTATTCGCTTCATTGGATAAATTAGATCCTACCTTTAAGTTTAGCGCGATCGCCGATCGACCAATTGCTTCCTGCTGTTCTCTCGAACAATAGCAGCGATCGATCGCGAAAATTTCACCAATTCTTATTGCCAATTTCCGACTAAAATGTAAGGAGCCCATTTATACGGAATTCCAAAAGATTCCTCAAAAAGTTTTAGTTGAGCCTTGCGAAGAGCTTCTGTTTTAGATATTTCCGGTTGCTCTTTCAACAATTTGTAGAATTCCTCGGTTAAAACAGTGCTTAACTCGTCATCAGCTCGCCATAAAGAAGCAAGGGTACTGCGTGCGCCTGCTTTGACAGCTACTCCAGCAATTCCCAAAGTAGCTCGCGGATCTCCTTTTGCTGTTTCACAAGCAGTGAGAACGAGCAATTCCGTTGTATCAGATCCATTCCGATCTTTGCTCCTAAGTATATTATCCATATCCTTAACCTTAAGTCTTTTACCCCAAGCAACAATAAAAGTATCATTAGGATTGGAACTAAACTTACCGTGAGTGGCAAAATGAACTACAGAGAAAGTAGTTGATTTAATTAAATTTTGAAGATTGGTATTAGTAAAATTCTGATTCAGCAGTACCTTACTAGATACTTCTTTCTCAATTTGTTTTAATTCATTTTCCACTTTTTCTAGGGGTGTATAGATTTGACCATCTATTGTTTGTTCTAAACTTACTCCAGCCGCTAAAACTTTTAAATTTTTCCGCTCTAGAGGCTTAGGACTTATCAGTTGCAAACCAGGTACTAACGCTACACCATAATTTTGTAAAAGATATCCTTTCCCATCGTAAAGAGCAGCCATTGGAATATTTCGCAAGTAACCATCTAATACAAACACCAAAGTTTTGATGCCTCTATTTTTTAAATGCAACTCTGTTTCAATAGGACGTATTAACCAATTGTAAACTTGCTCGGATAATTTTTTACCTTCGGGAGAAGTATGATCTTGTTTTAATTCTTCCAACAGCTTCTCTAAGATATTTTCTACATAAGCCTTGCCTTCGGGAAATTCCTTTGAATAGTAATATAGCCGCTTTTCTTGAGGTAATTTATTTGGTTCTGGTAACTTAACAATAACCGCCAACTTTTTCTCTAAGATAATCGTGTAGATAACCGCTGCACTTGCATCTGATTCATCAACTACCCGGTCGATTTGTTCTGGTGCTAAACCAGAACAAGCATCTCTAAAAAAGTTATCTAATTCGGCTAGTTGTAATCCCTCAATCGCATTTCGTGCTAGTTTCAGATTCTCTTGGCTGGGTTGCTTTGCTTGCAATAGTAAATCAACTAATTCGCGATAAACTGGTTCTACTTCATCTCGAAAGTTAAATTGCAGATCTGGATTGAGAGAAGTTAAGTCTTTACGCAAATATTGAAGGGTATTAAAAGCAACGGTGTAATCTTTAATCGCGCTTTCAATATTTTTTTCGTTGTTAATTTCTAAACGTCCTAATTGCCATTGCCAACGATAGGCAATATCCCATGCTTGAATTGATTGGGAAATTCGTAAAGCTTCTTCAGTTATTTGTTTAGCACTTGACCATTGTTCAGTTATTTCGTATAATTCACCTAGCTGTCCTAAAGTATAAGCTTCTAATCGCTCATCTTTTAAATTTTTGGCTTGTTGAATAGATGTAGCTAATAGTTTACCGATATCTTTCCAACTAAAAACATCTGCTTTTTGAAGTTCTTCTTTTGCCTCTAAGTTACTACAAATTCTCGCAAGAGGGGCGATATATTGAATATCTCGTTCGGGTTGTTGTTGCAGTTTCAAGCAAGTTAAACTGCGAGCAAAATCCATTCTAGCATAAACCGCTTCTCTCGTTGAGGGTAATTCAACTAACTGAGATTGAATTTGTTGTGGTAAATCACCAATATCTGATTTTAGGGGAGTTTCTATTAATAAGTTGAATAAGTTTAGTTTGGCTCTTAAATTTGTAATCTGTGGCGCATTTATGGCGATAGCATTTTGATAGTATTTGAAAGCATCCTTATATTCCAACTCTGCTTTTTCTTGGTTATTAAAAGTTGCTTGGCGTTTGCCTAAAGCACGTTTGGTATTGCCTAAACTAACTAGAGTCGCGCTGATGTTTGGTTCGTCCTTTAAGCGCTGAGACATTTGCCAACTTTGCTGTAAAATATTTTCAGAGTTTTCGATCGCACCGACAATTCGTAAAATATCCCCCAGGTTTCTTAAAGTTGTAGCGGTAAGTTGTGAATCTGATAGTTTTGAGAGGATTTCTGTTAATTTAGGGGTGTCTTCATCGCGAATTAATGTTTTACATTCTGGCGGTGGAAGTCTGAGAGATTCCAACAAAGTTCCGCAAGCACGACGGTAAAGTCCTGCTGCTTGCAAATCTTGGGCATTTTTTAGTAAATTGCTGGTTATTTCTGTTTCTGTGGACTTTTGTAGGTTAGGAACTTGAGCGAGAACAGGTAGGCGAATTAGCATACACAAACTTGCACTAATTAGAGCAAGTAACAACCAATTTAGTCGCTTTTTGAAGGTTCGATAGCATTTGAAAAAGATTTTCTGTTTTATTATCATCTTGTTGGAGTGGGATTAATTAAACTAACAGGATTATGTGATTTTATAGATACTGGAGATGGAGTGCGATCGCGACAACCTGCTACACTTTCAGTAGGGCTATAAGGCGTTACATTCGGTGGTTGCAAAACCAGATGTATCACGCCTTGAGCATCTCTTATCCATCCTTGCGCTTCTTTAATTTCATTGGGCGAGTTTTCTGTAGTAGCAACATTTAATGCTTCTCTGGGATTGGGCGGCAAACCGCCGCGCCCAGTATTGACAAATTCACCAATTTCATCATTTTTGTTAGCTACTGCACAAGCATTTTGGATAACTGTTCGATTATTAATTGGCGGGATGGCAATTAATCCTTGGGTGGGATCGATGTCGGGGGTTTGGATGTTGACAAAACCACTGAGGTTTGGATCTGTACGTGAAATAGCGGTGATGTCATTAGTAGGCAAGTCATTGGGATTAAATTCTCTAATATTACTATTTCCTAAAAGGCTTTGAATTTCTGCCTGTGTTTTTGCTACCAATCCAAATATTCCTTGAGTTTGGATGTCTATAACACCGCCATTGTCAAAGCCATCAGCAGAAATGTCGCTATTTTCTAACCCCACTATTGTATCAGTTCGTAGCGTGATATTGCCACCATTCCCGCGAAGATCTCCCGTACCAGCACTGGTGGATATGCGACTATTATTCCGCAATTGAATATCTTCTGAAATTAGGGTAATATTTCCACCTTGACCTAATGCTGTTTCGGCTGCGATCGCACCTTGATTAAAAAGAAAAATTCGCTCAGCTTGCACGTTCAAATCACCTGCTGAACCTCCGCCAGATTTTGCATTCAGTGCTACTGTTGCATCATCTCTAACCGTTAATTGCCCTGTATTAATCGATAAGCTTCCCGCATTTCCGGTTCCTTGCGTTATCGCAGTAATGCGACTGGGTAATCGCCCATCATGTCTTACAGCAGGTGAGGATTCGGGAGGAACTGTAACAGATGAAATGCCACTTAATTCAACAAAATCTCTTGCGTTTATTGTTATGGAACCACCTTGTCCATTGAGGTCGGTATCTGCTGATATTGCTGCCCCATCTCGAATAACTAACCGCCCGCTTGAAAGTGTCAAGTCGCCTGCATCTCCCAAGCTTTGAGACTGAGTAAACAAGCCACTAGGAAAACCATGAAAACTAATACCAATTAGTTCGGTAGATTCCGAGGCATTTACATTTAAAGTTCCTCCCTTTCCCTGACCAACCGTTAAAGCTAATATCTGCCCACCGTTTTGAAGGAGCAATCGTTCGGTGTTAACAATGACATTTCCCCCTGCCTGTTCGCCTCCTGTAGACGCTGAAATTTGTCCTTCCTCTATTGTCAACGCTTTAGTTTCTATGGTTAAAGTTCCCCCAACTCCTGCTGCTCCTTGTGTTCCTATGAAGCTGGAAATAAAACTGTTTTGATTGGTGTAATCTATCCCTCCTCCACTAACTACTACTGACTCAGAAGCTTTAACAGATAAATTTCCAGCATTTCCAATATCAACCGTTCCCGATGAAATTTCCGCTCCATCTTTAACAATTAACCGTCTAGTAGTAATACTCAAATCTCCTGCATTTCCAGAACCTTGAGTTTGACTAAACAAGCCGCTACCAAACAACCCATCTTTTCTTCTACCAATCAGTGTTACCGACTCGGAAGCTGTCACAGTCAAACTTCCTCCTAACCCAGAGGCAAATGTACCAGATGATATTTGAGCGCCATCCCGAACAATCAACTCTCTAGTATTAATTATCAAATTGCCAGCTGCACCGGAATCAAACGTCTGTGTAAACAAGCCCGCCGCAAGTTTATCCGGCGGAAACAATGGATCGGCTAGGGTTCCACTTATTTTGATAGAGTCGGCGGTTACAGTTAAGTTTGCCCCCGTTTCTATGCCATAATTAACTGTTGTAATGTGTGAATTATCGATAGTTAGATTGCGACTTCGTAACTGTATATCGCCACTTTTGCCTTCATTTACGAGGCGAACTTCAGGATTGGATTCAGAAGAGGGAGGGGGGAAAGAAACGAAGCCGCCTGCATCAACCACTGCTTCCTGGGATAAATGTATGTCATTGAAGTTTTGAACACCTTCAAATCCGAATACCCAACCATTATCTGTAGAAGTGAGGCTGACTAAACTTGCATCAGCAACACTTAAGAGTTCAATTCGTCCTCCCAATGCAGTCAGACTTCCACCTTCTAGGATGATATCTCCTCCCACCAACGCCAAGGTTTTTCCATCTGGAACTTGAAGACCAGTTTTAAAAGAACCTATGCTGTTAGGTAATCCATTTACATTCGCTTGAGATTTGTTAATAATTCGGCTTGGGTTTACACCGAATTGCAAGCCGAGCGGTACATTAACTGTTAGTAATGATGGTGCTTGGGGATTGGTAGTGCTGAATTGACTGTTATCGTTAAAAATAATACTGTTGGCTGTGCTAGCTAAAAACGAGCCACCAATATTTAGTAAGGCATTCCGACCAAAAATAATTCCGTTGGGATTGATTAAAAATAAATTTGCAGTTCCATTGGCTTTGATTAAACCATCAATATTAGATATAGAATTGCCAGTAACTCGACTGAAAATATTTTTAATTGTTTCGGCGTTGTTGAAGAAAGCCGTGCCGTTGGTGGGGACAGAAAATTGTGCAAAGCTGTGGAATAAATTGCTGCCAGTTTGGGTTCCGCCTTCGATCGCAAAGGTGTTTTCTTGAAAGTTGACGATCGAATTAACAGGCAAAGTGGCATCGGGAACGATTTGCGCCGCTGCTAAAGAAGGAAACCCGAAAAGGTAAAGTAGTATACAGATAGTTTTACCTTTTGTTCTTTGCTTGCTCTCAGTCATGATAAAGCAGGAAATAAATGAACTGAAACTTCTACCAGTCCTCTTGAGAGGACTTTAGCTATTAGCCAGCGATTTGAATCGCTGGCGGGCGTATACGGAAGCGCAAACTCTCGAATTAACCCGATTCCCTTGAGATGATACCACGTTCCACAGTCCACTTAACTCAGATATTGCACCTAAAACAGGTAGGACGGGCGAGACGCCCGCCCCACAATAAATGTCAATATCTTGTGGGATGGGCGTCTCGCCCATACAGTGCATCGGTGCAAGATAGGAGGATAGCTATTTGATTAAGCTTGAGCAATTGCCTGTTGAAACGCTTTAAGAGCTTCAACTTTAGAAGCCATCATCAGGCAACTCGCCAGCAGGTTGATATCCAAATCTGGCAACACTTCAGAGCGCTCTATCCGATCGTACCCAGATTCCCGCAAACGGTAGAGCCTGAATAAACCATCTTCCCAAAACCAGACTTCAGGGACACCTAAAACTTTGTAGCGCGTCAATTTGCGATCGCTACCACTGGTAAAGATCACTTCCACAACGAGGTCAGGGCTAGTGGCGGTAGAGCTACCAATGGCAAAGGATTCGTCAGCTTGCGCTGAAACTTCCTGTTCTTTTTCTTGGGTAAAGCTGCCTAATGGGTTAAACTCAATGTCTTCGTTCAGAAAGTATTGGCAGAGTAAAAACGCAATCATGCGGCTGATTGATTCGTGGTCTGAGGAAAGTGTCAAGATTTCAACCTGTCCTTTGTAATAAGCGAGTCGGATTCCTCGTGAGTCGGCGAAGCTCTCCTGAAGTAACTTGAACTGTTGCCAACTCATTCCAGAGTGGACTAGCCGTTGGTCTTTTGTCTTGTCTAGCGCTACTGTCATAACGAAATCTCCTTACTCTTATCACAAGCTTACCTAAACTCTATGTAACTCAAGTTGCTAGTTACAGCGGCTTGCAGCCGCGTGAGGTACGATAAAACGATTTTCTTCATAGCGCGACATTTGGGGCCCTTTTGGCAGATAATTTTTGGCTAACCGACAAGAATCATGGCAAAACCCGCCCCTACAATTTACTTGTACCTCACCCACTTGCAAGCCGCTGTAGATTCAGTAGGGTGCGTCAGAACTTTAAAATTAGGACTCCTTACCTAAAACTATCGTGTCTGACGCACCCTACAGACTACTCTAAATCGGATTATAGGTGGGGACTGCGCTCAAGATTTTCTGTTCAATTATTAGGATCGATCCCCAATTCCCGCAGTCGCGCCTCTAGCATTTGTAGTCGCGCTTCCGCTTGTTCAGCGCGAAGGCGTTCCTGTTCTTTTTGTTGAGCCAATTCTACAGAAGTGGTGAACCGTTCACCTGATGGTGAAAAAATCTGGAGTTCATCTGCAATTTCAAACCTTATCCCCAGTCTGGGACTCACCCACCCCTCCATAGCATCAATCACTTCCAATCCTGCATCAGAACGCAACCAACCTGTCAAGTCTATTGTGTCTGGGTTGTAAATGTAATATTCTTCAACGCCATAGCGATTATAGAATTGGAGTTTTTTTGCCATCTCCTTGAGAGTATTTCCCGGAGAAAGAATCTCAAACACAACTTGGGGAGGAATGTTGTCTTCTTTCCACTGTTGGTAGGAACCCCTTTTTCCTTTTGGTCTACCAAATGCAACCATAGCATCAGGAGCTTGACGAGTTTTGTTGTCTCTGTGGACTGGATACCACAGTAAGTCGCCAGCGACAAACACATTTGGGTCGTTGGCAAATAAGATTTCTAAGTTTTCCTTAATCACAACGATCCATTTAAACTGTTCGGTGTTGTCTGACATGGGTTGACCGTCGTTTTCGGGATAGATGATATCTGGTTGGGTGGGAGTTGCGAGTTGTTCCAGCATAAGGAAAACTTACCTTTGAGGATTGGCTAGTTTTATTTTAGTTTAGCGATCGCGCTTCGTAGGGGCGGGTTTAGCGATTATCCCTATCTCCAAACCGACAAATTATCTGCCAAACCCGCCCCTACAGCAAATGTATTTGGGGTAAGATGCGATCGCTCTCATAAACGCGGTCTACTGAGTCTCCAAGCCCAGATTTAACAAGAGTTAGGAACTTACGCCAGGGGTTTCTTGCCTAGTGAGTGTGGCATAGAGAAACCCGGTTTCTGGCCTCAGAGAGTCTAAATACTGTTAGTATTTAGACCATTTTAATGGACTTTCGCTATTAGCCTGGGGTTTGAACCCCAGGCGGGCTGACAACACAAATGCAAAATATTAGTCAACTCAAAAAAGCGAATTTCCTAAATATTTGCATATTGTTCGTCATCGACAATTGCACCAGAAATCCACTCATTTGTACCTGCTATCCGATACCACTCTTTAGTATGGTGTCCTGGGCCTAGTTCTGGATCGTAGTTTATATCGGTACCGTCAGTCTTTTTATCAAAAGTTAAGGTTACAGGTGTTCCATCATAAGGGATGGTGCGAATTAGAGAATAATTAGTGCCAGGGCCAGAGCGAACATTCGTACCAGCAGTTGCTGCCAATCTTCCCGTAAATGGAACTACTTCCCAAGAAATATCTAAGCCAGCAGTTCCACGTTCTTCGTAGTAGTTGAAGTGCATATCATACGTACCATCTTGGGGTACTGTAAAATCAACTTTTGTACCTCCGTAAGCTTGCTGCCATGTATCTTTAGGTGTGATGTAAACCCATTGATTAGTATTTGCATTCTTGGCAAGTAATTGGAATCCGTCATCAGCACTTACTTTCGCCCGATATTTCACACCAGCTTCAAAATTGGTTTGAGTGTAGTTGTTAATGGCATAGTTGTTATCAGGCAAACGTTCATCGTTATTTAAAGACTGAAAATCAGGGAAATTGAAATTGATACCTTTTTTGCCATCGCTGCTGCGGATATTCGAGCCTTGATCGACTACCCCAATAATGTTGCTTTGATTATTGTATAAATCTCCCGGAGGCACATTTCCTAACTTTCTATCCCACCAATAAACAGTAGATTCCCACCGTTGTGATTCATTGACTGAATCTTGGAAGACTTTAGCTTCTTCTATGTTGATATCAATGATTGAATCGATAGCTTTTTCAAAGTATTGGACATAGAAATCGTAATCTGCTGTTTCGGGAACTTTGAAAAAGATGGTTCTGGCAGGTCGCTGAACGCCACGTTCTTGCCAATCAGCCCCATCACCACCTAATACCACACTATCGCCAGTCCATTGACCAGTTTGGACATTTTTCAGCCTGAACCAAGTACCATCATCGGAATCAGTGGTAATCTTGTAAAGTTTGCCAGCTTCAAAATTAGTGCGAGTCCAAGCTTCCATTGCAAAGTTATCATTTTGGACGCCGTTAGTAGGATTTCCAAGACCCCAATTTTTATATAGACCTAAGCCTCCATTGTTACTTCCTTGATGTTGGTCGCCAAGGTCGAGAACGGCTGCTGGATTGCTGAAATCGTAGGTGTTGCGATCGGCTATATTTCCAGCATTGCGATTGATAAACCTTGCATTCCAGTGATTCAGTATCGAGGCGCTGTCATTATCTGCGATCGTCACTGCTCCAGTTCCCTGCGTTCCTATATTATACGCACTGCTAGCTGCTAAATTGATAACCGCATCCTCATTTCCTTCAAACAGCAAATCGTCAATCGGATCGATCTTAATTGTCGCCGCCGACTTTCCGGCTTCTATATTAATAGTGCCAGTTAGCCTCTGATAATCTCCACCATTAGCAGCACTCCCCGGCAAAGAATAATTCACCGTAAGGGGATTTTTGTTATTACCAGTGCGGGTAATCGTAAACTCACCCGAATCGCCGCCTTCCGCAGCATTCGGATCTGTCACAGTTAAATTTAAGGTTGGTTTAGTTCCGTAAATATTCAACTTCCAACTATTCCATTCACCCTTAAACTCATTCCCTTTTTCATCAAAAACCTGCAACTTCCACTCGCCTTTGGAAGATTCGCCCCAGTGACGCACGGATGTAAACGTCCACCATTTCTGGTCATATTTGAGTGGATAACCAGTGTGGGAAATGGGTTGCGCTAATACTGACTTAGTACCGTCTGGAGATGTGAGAACTACTTTTAAATCTGTCCAATTTTCATGTTTTACATCCAACATTACCTCAACTTTTTCTACAGTGATGTCTCGGTCAATTTGAATACTTGAAGAATCTAGCGTTCCATTACCGTTGGGAATTTCTTCATTAACGTTTTGGACAGTCCATTCAAAACCATTGGTGATTTTCACTTCAGAGTCTACTGGTGTCCAACTGGCAGCCATTGCTACTGCTTTAGCTACATCAATTACTCCAAATCCATACTTGTCGTTAATCCAGTATCCAGCTTGATTTTTTGTCCAACCTTTGCCAACTTGGATATTACCTGAAGCATCTCGAACTACGTCAGCAGGTTGAGCCGTTTTTACCAAAATATGCTGCACGTCGCGGGCGCTTAAATTAGGATTGGCTTCTAGCATTAAAGCAATGGCACCCGACACTAAAGGTGCTGCGGCTGAAGTCCCGCCAAAGTCGTCTGCGTACCCGTTCGTGGTGGTAATAGAGGTTGTATAAATACCAACAAGGTCTTCGTCCTTTTTACCATTGTCCGAGGAGGCTGAAACTAACACCGACGCTCCCGATGTGCTGTAAGGTGCGCGAACGCCTGTGTTATCGATCGCGGCGACTGCGATCGCATAGCGAGAATTGGCAAAAGAATTATAGTTGACATTTCCGCCCCAATCCCCTTCATTACCAGCCGCAAAAACATAGCTATTTCCCAATCCGCTTCGACCAAATTTTGCCCCATCTTCCATCGCATCTAAAGCTAAAGGTTGTCGCCGCATATATTCCGGTGCCCAACTGTTATTGAAAATATCGATATACTGATTGCGATTCAGTTGGTTAGGTTTGGGGACATGGAAGAGCGCATCGGCAATTAACCCTCCATTGGACTTATAAGTTCCGCTAAATTGGTCAATATTACCAATCAACCGCAGTCCGGCTAATTGAGCTTCAGGAGCTACACCGACGATTCCTTTACCATCTTCAGAAGCAGCTGCTACCCCCGCCACAGCCGTTCCGTGCGGGTTCAGAGTTTGTAATTGAAGCGACCAACTTTGGAAGAGTTCTTTGCTGAGTAGATCCATCTTATCGCGTTTGTAAGTATCAGGATCTGGATTCTCAATGACTAACTTCCAATCGCCTCCTGCATAAGAATTAATCAACTTATTTTCGTCAAATAACACCGTTCCGTCTTCTTGGATATAAAGTTGAACTTTTTGTTCAAATTTCAAATCATCTCTCCCCGGCCACCTGCTATGACTTTGAGAGTTTTTCCCAGTACCGGGAGCGAATGCAGATGCGTCAGGACTGTACAGAAATACATTTAAATCTGCGGGACGAGGTAAATCAGGAGAGAGGAATTTCGCTAAGTTAAAGCTAACATTTACATCCGTTACCATGCCTGTTAAATTAACGGGCTGTTTAAATGTAATATTTAGCGTCTTAACAAGTGGAAGTACAACATTTCCGCTATCTCCGACACCTTGGTTATCTTGGGTAAAAGTCTTGTTCGATCCTGGTGTCGGATCGGCATCGTTGTCACTAAAATCCCAACTGAGAGCGGGGTTATAACGTGCGATCAAATCTTTGTGGTTGTAGGCTATCCCGTCATCAACAATACCGATGACTGCGTTCCTTCCCCGCACAGTATCCCAAGCGGTAGGAAGTTTCGTTTGTTTCAAATTCCACTGTTCGGAAAAGAGAGAATCTTGGGGTTGATGCAGCAATTTTAGTTCGACTGGAACTTGCGGATAAGCTAATTCCACTCCGCTGATTGTCCCTAATTGGTTGGCTACATCTTGTCCAGCGCTCTCTTCTGGAAATTTCCAAATATAAGTATTGGGAATATGTCCGGTAGCGCCCAAATCTTCCGCTCCCGCAATTTCGGCTAATTCGGAAGAAGATTTACCTGGAGTTACCCAAACTACCCATTCCCGCGTTTGGGCTAATTCCTCTGGCGTGTAATTTTCCAAGTCCGCCGCTTCTGCTATGGCTAACCTCACTTCATCCGATAATCCATCTCCCCCTGGATCGCTAATTACCGCAAAATTCTCGGAAGCTTCGTTACTAGAATGTCCCTCTTTATCTTTGGCAATTCCCCACAACTTATACTGACCGGGAGCTAAGTTATTCAAATCGTAATTGTAGTCGAACCTAGCCCTACCCTTACTATCAGTTGTAAACTGCGTAACGTCAGGAATATCCGCCAACAAACTATCGTCGGGACGCCTCAACTGAAAATCTATTTTATCTAAATCGTTTGTTCCGTCAACATCGAAAACTTTAGCGCCGCTGAAACTAATTGTCTCACCATTGGTATAGAGAGGCAAAATACTGAATTTCAGATCTTCAGGTGCTTTATTCAGCAGGGGAATGACTTTAAACTCAGCAATGTCTTGATCGGTTGCGCCGGATTTATCGTATGCTTTAGCTTCAATTCGATAATTTCCCGGAGCTAACCGAGCGAAAGAAATGTTAAAAGTTCCCCACTTGTCTGCAAGCATACCGTCATCCACGATACCGACAGTATAATTGCCCAATTTAACGTTATCTTTGTACAACTGCAAAGTTATTTTATCTAGGTCACTCTCGCCATCTGGATCGTACACTTTGGCATTCTCAAAGGTGATTGGTTGATCGATCGTGTAAGATGGCGATAAGTTCAATTGCAATCGTTCAGGCGGTGAGTTGGGTCTTGTTACAGTAGGTTTACCGACGACGGAAAAGCTTTGACTCGCTTGATTGGAAGAGCCTGATTTATCGAAAGCTTTCGCCTCTAAACGATAATTTCCTATTCCTAACTCACTCCACGAACTGTTAAAAGTTCCCCAACTGTCTCCACCTTTACTATCATCCACAATATCGACAGTATGTTTCTCCGGTTGACCGCCATCTTTGTACAATGTCAATTCTACTTTGGTCAGGTCACTCTCTCCATTTTTATCGTATACTTTAGCATCGTTAATGCTGACAGGTTGACCGATCGTGTAAGATGGTAATAAGTTAAATTGCAATTGTTCTGGCGGTGAGTTCTGTTCTGGCTCGACAATTTTACTGCGAACGGTAAAGTTTTTAATTACTACATTACTAGAGTCATTTGCTTTGTCATAAGCTACACCTTTAATTTGGTAATTTCCGGCTTCTGAAACTGTTAAATTTTTGCTGAGATTCGCCTGGTTATTATCTCCACTACCAACGGTAAAACTGGTGATATCGGAAGTAATATCTTGCCAATCATTATCGTCTTTCTTCAAAAATAAATCTACTTTAACCAAGTCATCGATCCCATCACCGTCGTAAACTTCGCCCCCCGCGATCCTGACTGTTTCTCCGACATCATACGTATCTTTGTCAATGCTAAATTCCAAATTTTTGGGAGTCGCATTAATCCGAAACTCTTTAATTACTTCCTCACTTTGATGCTCGAATTTGTCGAATGCGATCGCCTTTATTTGATAAGAACCTGCCGGTTGGATCGAAGAGTAGTTAAAGCTTGCCCAATTCTCATTCACCGTAAAAGTTTCGGCATCTTTTATATCAACCCACTCAACCTCATTCTGCTTCTTCAACCAGAAATCTACTTTTAATATATCTCCATTTTCATCATAAACTTTAGCATCAGTAAGGTTGACGGGCTCACCCGCTTTATAAAGTGACTTTGTAGTGAATTGCAAAGACTTAGGGGGGGTGTTAACGTAAGCGCGTAGATCGTCTCCAATTTTTTCGGAACGCCAATCTTTTCCAGGCGCAATTACATCATCCAATTTAACCGCTTTTCCAGTAGCACCAGTCACCCGAAAAACTAGATCGTTATAATCCTTATCGGACCCAGTATCAACTCGCTGATCTTCCATGACAAAAGTTTTGCCATCACCCGTCACATCGGCAATTTGACCAACCTGGAACGCCTGATTTGGATTAGCTGTTACCAGGGAAAATAACGGACGTTTTGCTCCACCAATATTGGGCCGATCGAATACTTCTTGTACTTTTCCATTAGGAACAAGCATGAAACCAAATTTATCCCCGGATTTCATGGCGAATGTCTTAATATTTTTATATTCGCCACTGTTTTGGTTATCGCCCCAAGGAAAAGTGGGACTAAATTTAGCACCTTCTGTAGCGTCTGCAATCGCTACATAACCTTCTGTTGAATTACTCAGCGATCGCCTTGCACTTTCTTTAATAAATGCTTCCGAACCTGGAGAAAATCTCTCCATTCCCGTCAAACTGAAAATGGCTAACTCACCTTGATATCCGCCACCGTCAATTAAGTAATCAACTCCCACTTGTCCCGTTTGTCCGACGGTAAAAAATCCCGATTCCACCTCGAATCTGGTGATGGGGTCAAGGTTCAGCGTATAGTTGGTATCGCCGTTTGTTTGGGAAACCTGAAAAGAATAGTCTCCGGCTGCTAAATTATAAAGGTTAATTGCTTCCAGATTTGTGGAGCTAATAGAACCACTTTGGATAACTTTTCCCAAGCCGTCTTGAAATTGCCAGTCAATTGGGTTGGTTATTCCCAATAACGATAACTTTAAACTGCCGGAATCGCTTAATTTAAAGTTGTAGGTATCGTTCGGGTAGCTAATTTCCAAAGCATCTGTTGCCTTGTAGGAACTGTTAAGTAAGCCGATCTCGAAGGTAGACATTTTTTAGTTGTTAAGTTTGGGCGTTTTTATTTGAATTAATACCAAATCCGGGTTAACTACCCCTTTTTTCTTGAAGCCCGCGCAGGCGGGCTTTGTTTGTGTAGAAGCTGCGGTGTTTGCAGTATCTCAAACTCAAAACCCTTTTTTCTTGAAGCCCGCGCAGGCGGGCTTTGTTTGTGTAGAAGCTGCGGTGTTTGCAGTATCTCAAACTCAAAACCCTTTTTTCTTGAAGCCCGCGCAGGCGGGCTTTGTTTGTGTAGCCGCGACTTTAGTCGTCGGGTAAAAAAGGGGTCAAGGCAAGCGGATTTGGTATAACCGGATCTAGTAGCACTAAATCCTGGTCAACTCGCTTACATAATAAACTTGGGGCTAACCTGAAAATTTTGCCAGAGACTATCAGCTTCCTCAGAGCCGCGATCGATTTTATTTGAAGTAATGTAAAGCTTTAAGATGTTCTTAACCCTGATAGAAAAAGTGCAATTTTTAGGTAATTCTATTGTTTGACTGCTAATAGGCATAAAAAACAATAAAATTATTTTAATTTTTACCAAACTCTTTATCTTCCGTATATTTACGTAAAATCACGTACTTTACAAAAGCTTTATAGTTTGATTGGTAAATTAAAGTTTTTATGAAGACGGCAAAATGTATTTAGGGTTTTGGAATTACCCAAAGTTACTGCTAAAAATTTGTAAGAGAGATGACGATACAAAAGCGAGTTATAGCCTCGATTTATAGAGGCTATAACTCTTTGGGGATGAGAGTGCGATCGCATTCTCATCGCCACAAGCACACCGTTCCAACTGCCAATATCAATAGTGGACATTTTCCTAGTTCCCAAAAAACTCAATAGTTCGCATCGGAGTGTGAAGAAAGAGGCAGCTTACACCCTCCTATTTCTCTCTCAGGCGAACCTTCCGCTTTTTATGCAGCAACTGAAGTTTTGTAACAAAACTTTACTTGAAACCTTAAACCTTGTAATCTCCACCTCCATGACAGCAGGCTAGTTGTCTTTTATCACAAAAAACTCACTTAAATATACAATATAGCTAATATCAAGAGTTGTAAATCTTTGTAACAAAAATAGAGAAAATCTCCATCAAGCGGGTTTTTGTGTAGAGTTGCTTTGACATTGGTGGCTCGCGGAGCAGAATGACCTTCGATTAAAAGTGAGAAATTAAATCAAGCTGGCTCGAACTCACTTACATTTATAATGCTAAGATTTAATTAGGAACTAAATTACTTAATGGAGAAAATATGACATTTGGCCCAAGTCTTGATGGCTTGTATTATATTTTGGATGATGCAGACAACAACCTGACTCTAGCTCCAGGATTTCTCGCACCTTATCCGGGTGGATTAATTGCTTTGGGTGGCAACGATAAAATCGTTGGTTCTGGCGACGCAGAAATTATTTTCTCGAACACAGGTCAAGATACCCTGAGTGGTGGTGGTGGCAATGATACGTTGTTTGGCGGTAAAGATAAGGATTTTTTAGATGGCGGCGATGGGGATGATTATCTAAACGGTAACATCGGTCAAGATTTGATAATTGGCGGTAATGGAAATGACTTTATTCGAGGTGGCAAAGATGAAGATATTTTAGTCGGTGGACAGGGAAATGATACTCTGATCGGCGATTTGGGAGTTGATGGGTTAGCTGGAAATGCAGGCAGTGATTTGTTTGTACTCAGAACGGATACGGCTACATCTGACCAATTTGGTGCGGATGTGATTCTGGATTTTGATAAGTCTAGCGATCGCATTGCCTTGACTGGCACTCTGACAGAAGCTAACCTAATCCTTCAAACTTTTACTCAACCAATTCAAGAACTTTTAAGTAAGCAGGGAATCGGTCAAAATCCCGCACAAATAAGACTATTAGGGTTGTTGGTAACGGGGGTAGATATCGATCCAGATGGTGATGGAATTGGCAGCGGCACTCAAATTAAGATTGCATCGACGGGAGAATACTTAGGTTATGCTTTGAATGTGACACCAGGAGATCTCAGCGGCCATTTTGTGACTATACCTCCGGTTTAAGGAGCGGAATTTTGTAGGGTGCGTTAACGGAATTTAACGCACCCAAAAATAGTCTGGGAGAACAACTAGATTAAGAATGAGAGGTCAGGGGAACGACAAGCAAGGTGATGCCTTGGATCGCCACAATATTGACCGATTCCTCTGGCAGAATAGTTGCATGGCAACCGGATTGATATAATCGAGCTGGCCAAAAACTACCCAAACACCTAAGTTTTGTTGCATCAGTAGGAAACCGGGTTTGATTAAAAACTCCCCGCATCTCTTACCCGTTAAGAGGTTATGCTGGCTTGGAGAAGCCGTATGGGCTAAAATGAAAGTGAGAAATATCTCAAAAGCAGTCAATCACTCACTTATACGAGTATAATTAAATATTATAGGCTAGAGTGAGCGTACCACTTTGATTCCCTTAGACTTTCTGAAAGCTGTAGCAAGCGAACAAGGCGTATCCGACACGGAACTAGAGGCGTTGTCTCTCGCTTTGGAGGGCGAACCGATTCCGGCGATCGCCACTAAACTGGACATCAGACCGGAAGCCGTCAGAAAAAGACTGGGCGAAGTTTACAAGAAATTTCACATTTCCGGCGCTGGGCCGGGAAAATTAGCGAAATTGCAGCAAATCCTGGTTTCGCTGCACCAAAAAGACCAGAAACAGCACATTTTCGCTGCATTACCGGAAACAGTGGCAGCTGATGGTGCGATCGCACAACCGCGCCAAGATTGGAGTGAAGCACCCGATGTCTCTATTTTCTACGGTCGCAGTGAAGATTTAGCACAACTAAAGCGGTGGATCGTAGAGGAAAGTTGCCGACTGGTGGCGCTGCTGGGTATGGTGGGAATTGGCAAAACTGCCTTATCGGTCAAACTGGCGCAACAAGTACAGGGTGAATTCGATCGCGTGATTTGGCGATCGTTGCGTCACGCACCACCAGCCAGAGATTTTATCGCCGACTTGCTGCAATTTTTATCCCATCAGCGGAAACCCTTTTTACCAGAGAGTTTGGATGACAGAATCTCCTACTTACTGGAATATTTCAAAACTTCTCGCTGTTTGGTGATATTGGATAACTTGGAAAGCATTCTCCGCCCAGGAGATTTCGCCGGACACTACGAGGATAAATATAAAGGATATGGCGAACTGCTGCGGCGAATGGGAGAAGAACCGCACAACAGTTGTCTGCTTCTCACTAGCGTAGAAAAACCGAGAGAAATTGCCTTGCAGGAAGGAGAAAATCTCCCCGTTCGTTCCTGGCAAATGGCAGGTTTGCACGATGAGGAAGCAGCCAAAATTTTAAAATCGAAACGGTTAACAGACGAGTCGAAGTGGGCAAATTTAATTAAAGTTTATCGAGGCAATCCCTTGGCTTTGAAAATCGTTTCTACCACGATTCAAGAGCTATTTTGCGGCAGCGTTACCCAGTTCCTGAAGCAGCGCCCTACCTTGGTTTTGCGAGATATGCGCGATTTAATCGAGTCAGAATTCGAGCGTTTATCAGATTTGGAAAAACAAATCGCTAATTGGCTGGCAATTCTGGGGCATCCCATTTTTTTAACCGACTTGAAAAACAATATTTGGATACCAGTATCAGAATTGAAACTCTTCGAGGCATTGGAATCTTTGGGGAGGCGATCGCTCATTGAGAAAACCTCAGCAGGTTTTACACTACCACCCGTAGTAATGGAATTTGTCAAAAATCAGTTGGTAGAAGAAATATCGGCGGAAATTTTCCGAGTAATTAGAACTGGTAATACTGAAAACCTGGAATGGATTAAACGTTATGACTTGAGCATTGAATCAGAGAAGGAGGAGGAAAATGAAAGCGAAAATCAAGCGACTATCGATCGAATTAGTGAAAACTTACGGCAAGTAATTCGCAACCAAAGTAGTTTGCAAGAACAGGTGGAACAAGTTTCAACCAAATTGCAAGAAAACTCGCCGCTAGAAGTAGGGTATGCCATTGATAACTTGCAACATTTGATCGCCAAAATAAAATAAATAATCGGGTTTCCTAGAGAAACCCTTTTTTTAAACAATCTTTCTAACAGGTTGCAAACCATGAGTTACTGCCTAAACCCAAAATGTTCTAACCCATCCGATCCGAAAAATACGAATCAACTTTCTTGCGTTAATTGCGGTTCGGAATTAATTTTTAAACAGCGTTATCGGGTGATTAAACCCTTGGGTAAAGGAGGTTGCGGCGAAGTTTTTGAGGTGGATGATAACGGCACTACAAAAGTTTTGAAACGGTTAAGCCAAAAATCACCTAAATTTATATCTTTATTTCAACAAGAAGCAAGAGTTCTCAGCCGATTGCAACATCCGGGAATTCCAAAAGTAGAAAAAGACGGTTATTTTCAATATCAACCAGAAGGCAGTATAAATCAGGTTCACTGTTTGGTGATGGAGAAAATTGAAGGGGTGAATTTAGCTGAATGGTTGGAAATTAGGGGGAATAAACCGATTGGGGAAGAAGATGCGATCGCCTGGTTATTACAATTAATAGATATTCTGGAAAAGGTGCATCAAAACCAGTATTTTCACCGAGATATTAAGCCATGTAATATTATGATCAGATCCCCCCAACCCCCCTTGCTAAGGGGGGCTGGGGGGGATCAATTAGTGTTAATTGACTTTGGCTCAATCCGAGAAATGACGGATACTTACCTAGCCAAAATAGGTGGAAATAAAGAATTAACAAGCGTGATTACGGCTGGTTATACACCGCCAGAGCAAACTAATGGTAGACCTTTACCGCAGTCGGATTTCTTTGCGCTGGGAAGAACGTTTGTGCATTTACTGACTGGGAAATATCCTATTGATTTTGAGGAAGACGAGCAACTGAAATTACTGTGGCGAGATAGCGCAAAAGATATTTCAAAATCATTGGCAGATTTAATAGATTGGATGATGGAACCATCGCCAATCAAGCGACCTCAAAATACAGAAATTATCCGTCAATATTTGGCAGCCTGGCAATCTGGTGAAATCGATCGATTACTACCAAAAATAGAAAAAGAAGAATTGCCAATTGAAACAAATATTAATAAATCACCAAAATGGCGCGGTTGGCAAAGTGTGATATTTTCTAGCATTTTGACAACCAGTTTGGTGATGGGTGTGCGATACATGAGTTGGTTGGAAAGATGGGAACTTTCTGCTTTCGATTGGTTAATGCGAATGCGTCCTGGTGAATTAATAGATCCTCGCATCTTAGTGATTGAAATTACTGAAGACGATCTTAATAAATATGTTGGCAATAAGTATGAAAAACAAATTCTTAGGGATGCTACATTAGCCACATTGATTCAAAAACTAGAGAAATATAAACCACTTGCGATCGGCTTAGATCTGCACCGCTATCAACCCCGTCCGCCAGGACGTAAGGATTTAATTACTATTCTTCAGCAAAATCAAAATATTTTAACTGTATGTGCTTACTCATCTTCCGATCCAAATTATGCTCCTTTACCTGAATTAAAAGATAGAGTAAAAGAGAAATTTGGTTTTAGCGATCTAGACAACGACGACAATGGCATCGTGCGTCGCCAAGTCTTATCCTACGACCCAAGTAAAACCTCATATTCTTCTACCTGTACTACTCCTTATAGCTTCAGCTTCTACCTAGCTAAAAGATTCCTTCAAGCACAAAGCAAGCCGCTAGCATTCAATAAAAATGGAGAGTGGTACGCTGAAAAAGTTATCTTTAAACCACTAGGAATTCATACTGGTGGTTATCAAACATTAGATGGACAGAGTAACCAAATTCTGGTCAATTACCGTTCTCCTTGGGATTGGGAAAATAAAAAAATTGCTAAGAATGTCTCGCTTAAAAAATTATTGGAGGAGCAAGACAGTCAATTAAAACAATTAGTAGAAGGTAAAATAGTTTTTATCGGCCATACCTCAGTTGGTAAAGATGAGTTAAATACTCCATTAGGCAAAATGCCAGGAGTTTGGGTTCATGCTCACATGACCAGTCAAATTCTCAGTGCTGTGATGGATAAACGACGCTTATTATGGGTTTTGCCTCAATGGGGCGATTTTCAGTGGGGCGATACAATATTTATTTGGGTTTGGTCTTTTGCAAGTAGCTTAATAGCTTGGCGATTCCGCTCCATTTTGGCTTTAATTTTATTTAGCGGCATTTTCACTTTCGTGTTATATCAAGTTTGCCTAGTAATTCTAACCCAAGGTGGCTGGATGCCATTGATTCCTTCAGTATTATCCCTGTTTTCTACAGCAGTGCTGATGATTTATATTAGTTTGAAGAACCAACAACAGAAACGATAATTACCCAAAAATTGAAATTAATATGCTGATCCGGCAATTTCAGGTCATTTTGGCGATCGCTTTATCACTGAGTAGTCTACTACTCTATTCCAAATCAGTACAGACTCAGCCTAGTTTTGCGATCGGCCAAATCCCTTCAGACCCACCTCCCAGAGGCCATAAAACTCCGGGCGGTGGACTTGGCCCAAATAACTCCTGCAAACAGACAAACAAGCCGCTTACTGCTTTAGTACCTCTCCAAATTGAACAGCGATTAACCGCATCCGAATATCCAACTTTTTGGTTTTATATTCCCTATGCACCGGAAGACATCCAATCTGTAGAATTTTCTCTGCACGATCGAGAGGAAGATGAAATTTACCGAACTACATTAAAGTTATCCAAAACACCAGGAATCATCGGTATCCGCTTACCCTCCTCTCCCAAATACGCTCTCAAACAAGGTGCGTTCTACCATTGGTATTTAGTCATCAAATGCGAACAAAATCCCCAAACTCGCTTATCTGTAGATGAGTGGGTACAAAGAGTGCCATTAACACCCGATCTTCAGAGTCAAATCGATGCAAGCAAACTAGATATATGGTATGATTCCCTAACTCGGATAGCAGAACTACGCCGCGCTGCACCAGCAGATGATAAATTGAAGAATGAATGGAATAATTTCTTAAAATCTGCTGAATTACAACAGATAGCTGATGAGCCATTAGTTGAATCAATCCAACTTGCGGAAAATGTTACTAATTAAAGGACTTTCATTAACAATCAAAGCCAATTTCCTACCAGAATATAAGGAGCCCAAACATTCGGAGCTTTGTATCGTTCAAATAAGGCTTTTTGAGCGGTTTGAAGTGCTTTAGCCCTAGTAGTATTCGGTTTAGATAACTCGTGATAAAATCGCCCCATGAGTTCAGTATTTGGTTCATCCAGTGCTACCCATAAAGTAGATAAGGTACTGCGTGCGCCTGCACGTATGGCAATTCCTGCTAACCCTAAAACTGCTCGGTTGTCTCCTTGCGCTGTCTCGCAAGCACTGAGGACAAGCAACTCAATCTTGTTAGGTTCACCTTTACTGTTAGTCTCAATCAAGTTAGCCAAATCTTGACCTTTTATTAGGTCATTATACGCAACAATGAATGTGCCATCGGGATCGGAACTAAACACCCCATGAGTCTTGATGTGGATGGCTGAAAAGTTGCCTAACTCAAGCTGCTGTTGGATATTTAATTTAGTAAAATTGGTATTGATAATGGGCTTGCCAGTAAAGACTTCCCTGCTGATAAGATTTAATTCTTGTTCAAAATATTTAATTTTTTCAAAGGGTTTTCCATTTATTAGTTGTTGTTCACCCACTCCCCCAATAAATACTTTCAATTTTTGTTTTAAAGGTTGAGGAGCAAAAAGTTGTAGCCTGGGAGCTATAGCAGCATATTTTTCCATGAGATACTTCTGACCATCATATAGAACAGCCATCGGAATGTTTCGCAAGTCTCCGTCCAGCACAAATACTAATGTTTCAATTGGCGTGCTATCTTTAATGGTTTGTTCAATAGGCTTAAATAACCACTCATACAGTTTTTGAGAAGTTTTCTTTACATCACTCGTGCGATTTGATTCTATTAAATACGATCTTAGCTCTTTCAAGGTATCTTCAACATCTTTTTGAGGAATAATAGTTTCATAATATTTTAGCCTTGCTGCGGGCAACTGTAAGATAATTGCCAAACGGTCTTTCAAAATAATCGGGTAAATTATGGCGGCTTTACTATCAGTAACTTCATTAAGTGCTACAGACTCGGAAAGGTCGCATCTGAGAAAGTTTTCGATTTCTGCTAATTGCAAACCATCTATTTGTTTGATTGCTTTCTGAAGATTTTCTTGACTCGGTTCATTTTTCCCTGCTTCCGGTTGCAAAAGTAAATCAACTAACTGCCGATAAACGGGTTCCACATCATCCCGAAAAGAAAACTGACCTTCTGGATTAATAGCAAGTAAGTTTTTACGTAAATATTGGAGAGTTTCAACGGCTTTTTCGTAAGCATAAATAGCTTCTTCTCTTTTCCCCAAAACATTGTATAATCTTCCTAACTGTGCTTGCCACTGATAAGCAATATCCTGTGCATTCATAATTTGTTGCGCTAAAATTAAAGCTCGATCGGTAAAATTAAGCGCATCTAAATATTGTTTTTTTGCTTCGTATAAACTTCCCAAATTGCCAAGAGCATAAGATTGTAATGGCTTATTCTGTAAGCTTTTAGCTTGTTCCAAAGCAGCTTGCAAAATTTGCTCAATTGCTTTCCAATCTGGAGATATTTCTGAAGATTTTTCGATCGTCTCAATCAGACTGCCAGCTAAATTAATTCTAGCTTCAATAGCCAAACGACTCACAGGTAACTGGTTAATAGGATCGCTAATTTGAGGCCATAAATTTTTGGCATCTGACCATTGCTGATTATCTATCAATAACCTCAATAAATTCAATTTAGCTTGTAACTTAGTAGTTATTGAGGCGTCATCAGTTGCAGCAACTTGATAAAATTCCAAAGCTTTTTGAGTTTCTGCCTGCCTTTTTTTCTCATCATCAACTGCTTTGGCGCGTTTGGCTTGTGCTAAAGCCGTGTTACCCAAACTAAGTTTAATTTGACTGATATTTTTAGGATATTTCAACACTGCTAAATCAAGACTTTCATGTAATACTTTTTCAGATTCTTCTAATTCACCAGTCAGCCGCAAAACATCACCATAACTACGCAATGCCAGTATCTTAATTTCAGAGTCAGGTTTTGTTTCGAGAAATTTATTAATTTGCTCTAACAATTTCTCGGCTTGCCAATATTGTCCCAAAGCTTGCATTGCTTGCGCTTGATTTAGTTGACTGCCAATAATTCCTTCCTGATTATTAGCTTGTTGGTAGGCTATTTCGGCTTGCTTCCAGCTATTTAAAGCTGCTTCTGCGTTACCTGATTCTAATTGCTGATACCCTAGAGTGTTTAAGTTTTCTGCTGACTGCAAAGTATTTGCACTAATGGCAATTAATTGAGTTGCAGCTAGAGGTCTGGCAGACAAAATTTCTCCCATACTTAAGGTTAAAATTAGGGATGCTACAGCTAAAAGAAAGAATCGCAATAGATGCTTATTGTACATGGCAGCTATATGGCGTAGGTAAAGAACTGTAGGGTGTAACTTTGGGTGCTTCAGCGGTGAGAATTATTTCACCATTTGCGCCTCGTATCCAACCTTGTGCTTCTATCATTTGGGGAGTGGGAAGTGGGGAGTGGGAAGTCGGTAAATTTGGTTTATCGATATTATTTGAATTTAGCCAAATGCTATAATTATTTAGTGGCTGAGTGGGGTTTGGTGGCAATCCACCTAAGCCAATATTGACAAATCTGGATGCTTGTCTGCTAGCAGCTTCACAACCTCTGACGATGGTTGGATTTGCCGGATTTTGAGGCAGTTTCAGCAATCCTTGAGTGGGGTCGATATCTGGGGTTTGAATATCTACAACACCGTCGATTCCAAGTTGTGAACTGGCATCGATATTACTATCAAAAGATTGAAAAATACCTTGAGTATTGATATTTATATTTCCTCCTCTACCGCGAATGGCTTGAGCGAGAATATCGCTATTTTCCAAACTAGCTAAAATATCTGAGTTTATGGTAATATTTCCCCCATTTGCAGAACCAGTTGCGTTAGTAGTAATGCGACTGTCGTTACGCATTTGTACGAAAGGTGTTTGGATGGTAATATTACCTCGATCGCCTGCTGCTGTTTCGGCGTTTAAAGAAGCGTTATTATTAAAATATAGGGTATTTGCAATTACATCCAAATTCCCCGCCGCACCAACACCTTCTCCACTCACCGTCACTCTCGCACCATCTCGAATAGTTAAGTTCCCAGTTTGAATTATTAAATCCCCAGCATTTCCTTTACCTAAAGTGCTAGCAACCACTTCACTGGGAACCGTACCATCTGCGGAAGTGCCGATTAATTCTACTGAATCTGTGGCATTTATCGTTACTTTTCCCCCTAAACCAGTGCTACTTTCAGTCGTACCCGCACCGATGCGAGAACCGCTTTGAACAGTTAATTGCTGGGTGTTAATATTCAAAGTTCCTGCATTCCCAGCACCCAAAGTATCGGCAGATATTGCCGCTCCATTTTCCACATTTAATCTGGAAGTATTAATAGTTAAATTCCCAGCTTTGTTCGTGCCGAGAGTAGCAGTTGCTAAGGCACTTCTGCCACTTAAATTGATAGATTCCAAAGCATTAACAGTCATATTTCCCCCCGCACCAGTATTAGCAGCAGAAGTGATTGCTCCCGCACCATCTCTAGCAGTAAAATGAGGAGTATTAATTGTTAAATTACCTGCATCTCCAGAACCTTGAGAAACCGTAGCCAAACCAGCGAAACGCGATCGTTCTCCCTGAGTTCCAAAAATCAAAAAAAATACCTCTTCCGTAACGGTAAAAGCGCCTGGAAAACTACCAGTAATTTCGATAAATTCGTCAGCATTGACAGTTAAATCTCCACCTTTTCCGCTACCTGCAACTGCCGTGGAAGCACCCGATCGATTTCCGTCAATAATCAATCTCCCCGTGTTGATTGTCACGTTGCCGCCATTCCCTGCACCAGAAGTTTGAGACAGGAACGCACCTCGATTAGATAGTTCGATCGACTCGGAAGCATTGACAGTTAAATTACCTCCCTTACCCGTGCTATCAGTTCCTAAAGTCAACGGCAGATTAGGTAATCCCGTTGAAGCGGTAATAGTGGCGGTTTCTCTTGCTACTAACTGTCTAGTTTCAATCAGCATATCTCCAGCATTTCCCGCGCCGAAAGTAGAAGAAGAAATAACAGAATTTTGCTCTAAAGTTAACCGAGGACTGATAATAGTTAAATCTCCAGCATTGCCGCTATTAAGAATAGTAGCAGTAGCCAAACCACTTTTATTTTTTATTTCTACCAACTCGCCAGCATTAACTGTTAGGTTTCCGCCTCTACCATTTCCCGTAGTAGCAGATAAAACAGCAGCAGCATTTTGAATTGTTAGTCTTCTAGTGTTAATTGTCAAGTTTCCGGCATCTTTGCCATTACCTACACTGGCAGTTGCGATACCATTAAGAACATCGGGTAAGGAAATAGGAAAGTCATCTGAAATGCCAAACAATGGAGATCTGGTTCCTGTTCCGATTAAATCTATAGACTCTCTAGCATTGACAATTAGATTTCCTCCTGCGCCTTTACCTGCGGTGAAAGCGATCGCAGCAGCACCATTTTGAATTGTTAATCTACCAGTATTAATTGTTAAATCGCCACTTCTTCCTGTAGCATCATCTAAACTGCCAGTAAATATACCGTTGCTGAAATCAGAAGCGTTAACGGTTCCCAGAACAAAATTTACTAATGAAATTTTATTGTTTGTGCCAATCAATTCGAGCAAGTCGGCAGCGTTTATTGTGATATTAGCTCCATTACCGCTACCAAAAGTATAGGCAGATACGGTTGCGCCATCTTGCAAAGTTAATTGCGATGCTTGGATGTTGATGTTACCGCTATTGCGATCGCGAAGCGTGGCGTTAGCCGTATCGCCTAATGTATTGGCAGAAATATTTGAGTTTTCGGTAAGCGTTACCCGTCCACCTACTAGCTGGATATCGCCTGCACCAATATCACTGGTATCGATATTTGCTTGTTGAGAAAGTTGCAGGTTGGCGAAATTTTGCACGCCGGAATAGTTTATAATTGGAATATTACCAATTAAAGAAATACCGACATTACTGTTATTACCAACGCTTCCCAAATCGATGCGTCCTCCTTCTGCAAAGAGATTTCCACCTGCTATAGTTACGTCACCTCCTACCAGTGCTAAACTTTTTCCCGGTGACACTGCTAAACGAGATGACTGCACTTGAATGGGAGAAGGGGAAACACCGAATTGCAAACCAATGGGAACGCTAATTGTTAATAGCGGTGTGGTTTGTGCGGTAGGTGCGGCGCTAAACGGAGTGCTATCGGCAAAATTCAAACTGCTGGCGGTACTCGCTAGGAAGGAACCACCGATATTTAAACTGGCGTTAGGGCCAAAAATAATTCCATTCGGGTTAAGCAGGAATAAATTAGCAGTATTGTTGGCGCGGATGATGCCATCAATATTAGAAATTTTACCGCCTGTTACGCGACTGAAAATGTTTTGAATGTCGGGTGCATTGTTGAAAAAAGCAGTACCGCCAGTAGGGATGGAAAATTCTTGAAAGCTGTGGAATAAATTGCTACCAGTTTGAGTTCCTCCCTCAATAATATTGATGTTGCCTTGAGGGGTGACGATCGAATTTACTGGTAGGGTGGCATCGGGTATAATTTGAGCTAGGGTAATGTTTTGGTAAAAAATCGCTCCCCCTAGCAACCACGCCGTTGTTAGCGCTAACTGACTGTACCTGCTTAACCTTGTTTGAGACATGGTAGAATGCACCGTTTCAGGCATTTAAGGATATTTTACACCAAAAGCGGTTGTTTGAATACTACCATACCATCGGGCGATCGCACAATTTTACCATCCTTCTCTCGTTCCACCTCGCAGAAAGCGTAGTTACCCTGTCCATCTCGCTTCAGGCGAAGTCCTCCTTGCACTAATTCATAAGCTGGGGGATGGAACTGCACAATGCCTTGGTGTTCCATAATTTGATTATTTTCATCCCGCAATACGGGACAAACCACTAATTCGCCACTTACATCAAATACCCAATTATTTTCTTTCGGATCGCGCAATGGTGTCGGGTAAATTGGCAAATTTTCGGAAGTGAGAATTAGTTGGCCTTTTTCATCTTGTAAAGGGATTAAAAATATTGGTTTGCCATTAGGTTTGCGGACGAGTTCGTTAGTGTGAGGGTCGCGCAAAGGGATGGCGCTGGGTGCGGGTGGGGTGACTTCCGGTAACTCTGGGTGCGGGGGATGGAGGGAGGGTAATTCGGCATCTTTGGGAATATCGTAATGGCGGGTATATTGCACTGCGGCTTTCTGGAAACCGAGGCGTTCTAATAAGGATTGAATGCCAGTTTGTTCGGCAGAAATTAGTACATCGATATCGGTGACTTTCAGTGATTCTGCTTTTTGAATACCTGCTTCAATTAATTGTTTGATTGCTTCCGGGTGTCGGTGTTCTGGTTGCACGTAGAGTCCTAAAACAGAACCAACTCGACGCGGGTGAAAGGGATTTTCTCGTTCTTGGTGTTGGCGTAATTCTTCTGGTAAAGTTGCTGGTGGTTTTTCGTCGTAGGTGTAGGTGAAGAAAAAGCCAACGATGGTTTTATTGCTATGTTCTAATACCCAACAGAAAGAGAGGGGTTTGGTTAGTTGATAGGCGACATATTGTTCAAAATCATACTTGGGTTTGAGAATCATGGAAGGGTCGGCAGATTCTCTTTCTTCAGCGAAAGCGGACATTAAAGGTGCGATCGCTTTTGCATCTTCTGGGGTGGCGAGGCGATGGGTGTATGGCATGGTTTGAAATTTGGACAGAATATTTACCATAGAATTTGCTCCTTGGCAAGGGTGAGTTTTCGTGATGGGGAAAGGTTGGGCGATCGCTCCTCAGTTCACAGATTGTTTGTCTCTATTTATTTGAATTTGAGCTTGTAAACTAAGTTGCCTCACTTAAGTTTTAATGTCAAGCGTTCAATGCGAGATTGATGCTAAGTGCCTCAAAAGCTTAGTAGTAGCGGTAAAAAGCCTAATTTTGCCGCTACTCACTAGAGTTACAAAATGTAAAGTGCGATTGGTGGGAGGTGGGGGAAAGGAGAGAAGTAGGCGGGCGGAGTGCGATCGCACTTCACTTGAAGTAAAACTTTTCGTGGGTTGAGTCCGAACTTGAATCACGCTGGGTGCTTCTGCTTGGGTAGCTGCTAACAGGATGCCAAAATCTAGGTCGTTGGTGAAGACAACATAACCATTGGTGCTTGCCCAGTTCATTATGACGCGATCTGTTGCTCTTGGATCGCCGATATTTGACCGTAAAAAAGACCAAAAACCCTGATGGGGACAATACCCAAGAAAACATTCATTCTGCGACCAGTCCCATAAAATGTTTTGAAATGGCACAAAGGTATGGATGGAAACTCAAAGATATCCGTAAAACTAGAGACAATATCCTAAAAGTAGATTGCGTTTTTTATGGAAAGCAAACCAGTTTCGAGGACGAACGATATGAGACAGACTTGGATTATCTACAAGAGTAACGATCCAGATGCTTTTGGATGGGAAGACCGCCAGCTTTTACCATCGGGAAGTTTGACAAATGGGAAGAATTGCGGCGGGGCGCTTCTGTCGATGAAATACTGGAAGCGTCACACCAGACAGTATAACGCGAAGTGCGATCGCACTTCGCTTTTAGAAACTCGGTAACTCCTACGAAACCGGGTTTCTGAGTTAAGTTTACCTAGAAGCTAAAACTGAGCCAGGGGAGCGGTTTAGTGTTAAACTGGATTTAGGGGATGCGACGATCGTAAAAGATTTTGTCATTTGAACCCTAAAAAAAGGTTGATGTTTGTACAATTAGGAAGCTCTGTTATGAACCATCACGAACGGATCACCATTGAAGCAGGTAAGCGAAGTGGTAAACCTTGCATTCGCGGAATGCGGATTACAGTTTACGATGTTTTGTCTTATCTGGCATCAGGAATGACTTATCAAGAGATTCTTGATGATTTTCCTTATCTGACTCAAGAGGATATTTTAGCTTGTTTGAGCTATGCAGCCGATCGGGAGAGACAAACATTATTAATCCAGGTATGAAATTACTATTCGATCATAATCTCTCTACCCGATTGGTTAATCGACTTGCAGATATTTTTCCTGACTCAAATCATGTGGATAACTTAGGGATGGCGCAAGCAGATGATGGTGAAGTATGGGTTTATGCACAAAAATAGTAATGCCGTGCATGGTTTTGACTCCTATTTTTAGGGTAAATCTAAGGAATAACCGCCGCCGCTTTGTCTCTTGAAACCCGATCGCGGGGAATGTTGGATAAATAAACCGGGTTAGAGAAAGGCACGATCGCACTCCGTTTAACTTACAGAAAGAGAGGGGGCGATCGCCTGTCAAGGGACAATTCCCTCCCCAAATCATCTGGCTACAAAATCGTCAAATAGGTTTCCGTTGGACTAATGGGCAAAGGCTTTAAAATTTGTTTTTGCAAGTCTATTTCTAGCCCCAGTGATTCTAAAGGTATCACTCCCAAAAGGGCATCTCCACCTCCCGGTAATTCCAAGCACTCAAAGGTTCCTTCTCGTTCAAACATTGATATTTTGGCATCTTGAAAAATGCGAGCTTTGCCAATACCCATTGCGGTGGCTACATCCACTTCTTTCAGGAGTTTCAGTCCCAGTTTCGCGATCGCATCTTTTGGCAGACATAAGGTAGTGGCTCCTGTATCTACTAATACATTTTCGAGGACGATCGAGCGAATTTGGTCTTCTGATTTTACCCCGGCTTCTGCCAGAATTTGGTCGGCTCGATTAATGATTGTCAGAGTGGCGAAAACTTTTCCCATTTCCTTGTCAGTTTGAGTTTGCATAGTTGCGTCCTACTTAAGAGTTGGAGCGATTATCTCCTTTTATTGTAACTTATTTTGTCAATGTTATTTTATATATGAATAAGCTGAATTAAGAAAGGCGATCGCACTCCGTTTAACTTACAGAAACAGAGGGAGCGCGTGGGTTTTGGGAAAGGGCGATTGCCCTCATGTCATCCACGCGATCGCTCCGAAAATATTAGTATATCCAAATATGATATAATCAGCAGGTATAGCCTAGCTTAAAGATATAGGAAAAAAAGATCGTAAATAACATACATCAATTGCTTCCAGGAGAAGGTGCTGTTGGACGCTATGATGAGTTACTAAAAACTGGACATAGAGGGGATAACCTAACACCACACCACATTCCTTCTAATGCGTTTATGGCTGCAAAAGTTATCGGCTACACTAGAGGAATGGGTATTGCTATGATGATGGAACATCCTTTGCCCGGTCAGGGAGGTCGTCATCGTCGAACTATCTCTTACGGACAACTCCCCGCTCTCAATCTTTCACCCAGAAATGCACTGGCTAGAGAGATTAGAGATGCTAGAGCGATTTATCGCCGTCAGGGACTCTACACGCCAGAGATTAGACGCAGTTTACAGGAAGTTATTAGGTTAAACAAGTTAGCTTGGCTTGATATTTTTGAAAAGGGAAGGAATAGCTAATGAAAGAAAATAGATCGATCGAGATTTTAGCAGCAAATAAGTTGATGAGATCCCCTGATGAAGTTACAGCTTTTGAAAATGCTCTAGCTGCACTAGCAGAAAATCCGAACAATGAAGATTTGTCAGATTTACATCTAATTTTAGACGATCGCTGCGAACAGCCAGAAGTCATGTTTGGTCTGATTCATTTTCTAGAATCTTTTGATGTGTCAGCACAGATTCAAGCGTTTGTTGCAGTTGTACCGCAATTAATTCTCATTGGCTCAGAATGGACAAAAATCCTCCACAACCGCATTTTGAACGATGATTATGCCTGTCATTTATATAGAGATATTTTGCATTCATTAAACTCCAAAAAACCTAATTTTGTTCGTCAATTGCTCGAAGAAAGCGCTAGTTACCATTTAAACAAGCGGGAGCCAAAATTAGAGATAGCTAGGTAAGTTTATCGGATCAAGAAACAAACCGGGGGACTCAGAAACCGGGTTTCTTCACAAATATTTCGGTATCGTCAAATATTATATTGGGTTGAAGAAACCGGGTTTCTTGACAAATATTTCGGTGGTGATGCCAAAGTTATGGCAGAAACCCGGTTTCTGGGAAAAGGATTGCGCTTGGGATAGCTGACAGAAAGAAAGGGCGCGTTAGACAGTTTGCAGTATTGGCAATTCGCTAACTTGTTGAAACTGCTGCCGAATTTGACCAAGGATGTTTTCCTCTAAAGTTTCAACATCGTAGGCGCTGCTATCTACTGCGGTAATAATTAACCAAGGCTGATTTTCGTTTAAACGGTAGCCTTGAAATTTGCCGTCAATCACTTGAGTAATTGCTGCTGCTAATTCTAACATTAATGCGCCTGATATCCATTGCTGACTATCCGCGATTTGATAGAGTTTTTCTGCCGTTTTTCCTAGACATTCTAGGTTGGTGATTTGCCACTGTGTTGTTAAAACTGCGGGTGCGATCGCTTGGAGGATATCTATCAGGTTGACTGCTAGGAAACCATCAGTAGTTTGGTCAGTAATAGTAATGCCTTGCATGGTTTTGACTCCTATTTTTAGGGTAAATCTAAGGAATAACCGCCGCCGCTTTGTCTCTTGAAACCCGATCGCAGACCGATTTGGGGTTCGTTGAGTTGCCAGAGATGTTGATGAGGGGGTGGTAGATGATTGGGGCGTGGGTTGCCGTTTCTATAGGTGGGACTGGTGAAGTCAATGTCGCGGACTGGATAGCCGTTAGCGTCAAATTCACGAGCTTGATAGATTCTATTGTTGATTGTGTCCCATCGCAGTTGTGAGTGGGGGCCAGTAGCGTTGGCATCGGGCAGGGGTCTGTTTTGGCCTGGTAAGCGGTTTGGTTCTTGTCCCTCAAATACTGGTGTGCCGTCAGCATAGCGTGAGTGGATTGCTTCGTCAGGGGTGGACATGAGCCTATTCTATTTCAATTTTAGGATGCTCATGGCAATTTTACCTGATGAAACTACAGATTTCTGGCAAAGGGGCGCGATCACGGGGAATGTTGGATAAATAAACCGGGCTAGAGAAAGGTGCGATCGCACTCCGTTTAACTTACATAAAAAGAGGGGGCGATCGCGTGGGTTTGTTTGTCTCAACTGCCAGTAAAATCCAAGGTTTTTTGTTGCCGTTTGCGTTTCATCCGCATTTGGGCAATAAAAGCACTAAACGCCAAGCCACCTAATACAGTAGAAGGTTCGGGTACGGATTCTGAAACGGCTGCGGGTGTCGTTGAAATAGTAGCATCTAGACCCGTCGAGTCGTACAAGTAAGTCTGGTTGTTGCCATAACCAACAGCAAAATCAATTGTGTCGCCAGCCTGAACTTTCCCAACCGTTGCAAATGATTTGGCACTCTTTAGCACCAAAGCCGTTAATCAAGTTACTGAAAAGTAAAATATTGTTATGGAGAACGTGAACATCTGTTGTAGTCGGCCCAACATGATCGAGGCCGGTAAACATTGTAGCAAGTGAGTAAGTTCCTGCTTCAGGCGCAATCGGTGCGGACAATACTATACTCTCCATAATAACCGGGATGAAAGCCTAGTTGACTAGGTTGGTATGTTATTGTTGGATGAGAATTGTTGACCGTTGCGGTTGAGTTATGAACAACAAAAGGCGACCCAGTTTTTGTAGGATCGTACCACAAGTCAATGGTAGGAGTCAGCTTTCCTACTTTGTTATATAGGTTGAAGCTAGATCCCAGGCTTGATGACCAGCCATAGCGCCAAGCGCCATTGGGGTTATTGGTTAGAGAAAAGTCAGATGCAACGTTGAAAATGGCAGAGAAACTGGGTTTAGCAGTCAGACCCAAGATAAAAGCTGCCATCAACAGAATTTTGGATTTTTCCAGAAGAGATATATAAATTCCTTCAGATAAGTTTTGAACGATTATTCCTGTAATTTCTAAGCTTTGTTAATGCGGTCGCACAAGCTTAGAAATAGAGGATTTGCGAAAGTGCGATCGCTTGGGAAAAAGCCGATCGCTCCTTCTTTTTGGTGGGTAATAGCCAATGTGCGATCGTCATAAGACAAGACTCCTTTTTTGAGGTTAAATAGAGGGCGATCAGGCTTTGGATAGCTTGCAGAAAGAGAGGAGTGAATAGCATTCTCAACAGTGTATAAACAACTACCATCAAAAATGCCGATTAGCGGATGCTTTGCCCTTATATTAAGGACAAAAGCAAAGCATTTTATGGAGTAGTTAATACAGGAATTGGTAAAGAAATTGGTGCAGGTTGATTCCAAGGTACTAAGCTGTCCAAAAACTCATCGATTGTTTTGCCCATCGCTTTCAAAGTATCATTACTGAAGAGCGATTTTACAGCAGTTTTCAAGGCTTCAAACTTATCTTTCAAGCTACTTCCAGCTTTAACATCGGTATTGAATTTGCTTAACAGTCCATCAAGGTATTGGTGTAACTCTGACTTTTGATATTCATCAGACCATGCCTTTTTAAGATAGTCAGCAGCTTCTGGCAAACTCTTGAGCAACTCTTTCAAGCCATCTTTTGCGCCATCAATAACAGTAGCTAACGCAATGCCCGTATAGCCGATGTTTGATACAGCATTAACATAAGGTGCTGCTTTGGTTTCATCAGCATAAATTTTGGCAGAAGAGAGGACAGTATCAAGCAAAGTACCTATGCCCTTGACATACTCTTTATCTTTGATGTAATTAATGCCTTTGCTGATTTTTTGGGGGGCTTCTGACAAAACTGCTAGGGTATCCTTAGCAAAATCTTTGGTATTACTTGAAAGTTTAGTGATATCGATTAATTTCCCTAAGTCACCTTGCCAGATTTTTGCTAAGTCTCCTATGCCCGTGAGCCAGCCAGTGACACCGCCTTGACGGATGAATTTATTGACAACAACACTTGTACTACTGTTGATATTGCCCAAGGTACTAAACAGTTTGTAAGCAAATGACGAAGAATCTTCTTTGCCATCGCAATCACAGTCTGGGCCAGTTCCCGCTGTGAGGTTTTTGCCCGTTGATAAAACTGCGCCTAAAATATTGCTAATCCCATTAAAGGTATCCCCACTTTGAATAGTGCGGATGCCATTAAGAATAGCGATCGGTGTTTTTTCAAGTTCTTTAATAACTTTGAAAATCATATCGCCACCTGGCAGGCTCTTAATCGCATCACCTAAACCTGTAGTTGCAGCACCGGCTAAACCACCAAGAATTTGTAATGCACCTAAAATCTTATCGCCTGACATGATAGATTTTGCGCCATTATAGGCTCCAGTGGCTAGGTTCTTGAGAGCATCGATCCCATTTTTAATGTTTTGGAGGGTTGATTTCGCAATTGATGTGCCAAATACACAGAGACAGTTACCTGCTTTATTTATGATATTTCCTAAAGCACCACTAACAAAGCTGGCTGCTGTCATTATACCACTGAAAATAGCTCCCATCCAATCACCATTGATGGCTGCCATCACTGTATTAATCACGCCTTTAACTAGATTTAAACCTAAAGCTACCATTGGCGCGAAGGGGGCAACAATCAAACTGATAATACTTAGCACATTCATCCCAATATTGAGAATCATCTGCCAAAATGCTTTTTTGCGCTGTTCGCGTTGTTTCTTGCGGTAGTCTAGTATTTCTTTAAGAATGTCTTTTGCGTATTGGGCAAGCTCTTTAGAAATACTTACTGCTTGATTAGCATAAGCTACCTTAGCTATGGATTCAATAGCTAATGGGGTAAGAATTTTCTTTTCTTCATCAAGCAATTTTGATTCGTCAATTTCTTCTAAAAATTGTTTACTAGCAAATTGGATGTCATCTTGAGAATCTTGTAGAAGTTGAAAATCGGCTTCCTCTTCTTGGATAATCTGATCGAGTTGAGATTTGTATAGATTACCTTGGATGATTAATGCCTCCAACGCTGATGTCAAGTTTGCTTTACTGACTTCCTGAACTTTGCCTTGTAAGGCTAGATTAATATCGCCTTGTGCTTCTTTGAGGAGCGATCGCAATTCGTTTGGTAAGTCTGGAATTTGGGTCGGTAAATCTTGCAAGCTATCAAGCAAACTAGCCAATTGAGTTTGCAACTGCATCGGATCTTCCGTTGGATCTAACGTTGCTAAGCCCAACTGTCCCCGCGCCTGATTCAAATTTTGTCGCAAATTATCCTCAGCTTGCAGTTGTTTCAGTTGCTCAATTTTCGCCGTTGTTTCCTTCCGTTGGCGATCTAATTCCAAGCGATCGCGCTCTTGTCGCTCTTTCACCGCTTCATCAATACTAGCCTGACGATTTTGGGCAATTTCTTGCTCTAATTGCGCCTGTGCCAAATTGAGTTTTTCCAGTGTAACTAACTGGATAAATGTTTGCTCCGTTTGTTCGCGAATCCGAGTAATACCATCTAAACTAGCTTGGGCAACAGCTAAATCCTGGGTTTTCTTCTCGCGTTCCGCCTGAGTTTCCGCAACCTTAGCATTCAAATCACTTAACAATTGAGCAGCAATTTCTTGTTGCGATTGCAAAGTTTTCATCTGCGCTTCTGCCGTTTCCTTCGCTTGACGGAAAGCATCAGCTTGAGCTTGAGCGCGACGTTGTAACTCGCGATTATTCAGCATTTCGCCGTAATATTGATCTGCCAGCATTCGGTCTTCAGGACGTGCTAAACCAGGGGTACATTTACCACCCTTATCACTAGCAAGATCGCTGTAATCTCGGTAATAAATCTCCGCCGCCGTCGCCATATCATTACGCTGGGCGACATCCAACAAAGCCTTAGCTTCCTGATAGCCAGCCGCCGTTGCTTGCTGCAAACGCTGAATAATTTGGAACTCAAAATTATTGACTTCTTGCTGTTTTTGTGCAGCTTGCAAAGTGTAATTAGCATTAGATTGAGTAGCCTCCACCAACGCTTTAAGAATCTGTTGATGTTCCTTAGCTGCCTTCAAATGTTCATCATTTTGCGCCAACAAATCTGTTTTTAATTGTTCCAAAGGAGCCGTAAGTGCCTGACTTGCAGCTTCTGCTTGTTCTGCCAATCGTTGCGCTTCTGCCAACGCAGCACGGGCATCATTTAATTGTTGTTGCAGATTGCTATAATCAGCATCCGGGTCTTGAATGTAAGCATCTAACAGCCGTTGTTCTGCTAGAATCACCTCATTTTGTGCCGTCAACATCGTGCGTTTTTGGGTGAGAGCCGTTTGCTGTGCTGTTAATATTGCAGCCTTATTATTCAGCAATTGTAAAGAGCGATCGACTTGAACTAAATTAGTATTCAAATCATCCAAAGCTTCCCCAGTCACACCTTGATTCTGCAAATTAATAATCTGATTTTGCAGCGATCGCCGTTGCTGTTCTAGGCTCGTAGTCAGCAATTTAGTGCTTTCTAATTCCGTACTCAATCCCACCATTTGACGTTCGACATTCCGTTCAGCATCCGCTAATTGTTGCTGAGTTTCGATCGCTTTAGTATTCAGTTCGCCGCGACGTTGCAAAATGTCAGCAATAGCCGCGCGATACTCCTCAGAATTAGTATCATATTCTTGCCATTGTTGCCGCACTTTAGCATTTTGCGCGGCCGCTTCAGCTTCAGCTTGTTCTAACTGTTGCTGAATGATAGGAAGGAGGTTTTCTAAACTGGCAAGTTGAGCTTTATCCCCTGGAATTGATTGTCGTGCAGCCTCTAATTCGGCATAGAAATTACGAGCTTCATCAATAGGAGGTTCAGCTTGATTTGCCGCATCGTTAGCAGCAACCCACTGATTTTTTAGCGGTTCAATACGTTCTTTTTCCTTGCGCCATTTGTCAGCTTCAACTAAATGAGCATATCCTTGGGCGCGTAACTGAGGGAATATTTGAGAATATTGTTGCCAGACAATCCAGTTATAGTCAACGTGGGTGACAGTTTCCCAACGTCCTCTTCTTCTACGCTTACCACTCACCCAACGTTGTTCGTACCAATAGGGGCCATTTTTACGACTGACATTCCAATTATAAGCCGCTTGTTGTTCATACCAAGCTGCTTGAGCTAAAGCGGCATAACCTTGAGCTTCATGGGATGCTTGTTCTGCTTTTGCTTTATCAAATAGCGCTTGATTTGGGTTGCGTCCTTCTACTGCTGCGGCATTGAGTAAAACATCAGCAGAAGGAGAATTTAGCAGGTTAGAAATTTGCTGATTGGGATTTTTCCCTTCTAAAGTTGCTCCTTTTAACAAGTCAATTGCCGTGCCATTATCTGGATATTTAGCAAGGAAAGCTGCACGGCGAGTTTTTTCATCTCCTGGTGTTTGGAGATAGTCTTTCAATTCCTGAGATTCAACCCCATAACGAATCGCGATCGGTGCAATTTCTTCCCACAATTTAACATCTTGCTCAATGCGAAGTTTAATCCGTGCGATCGCGTCCTCAGTAGAAGTGAAAGCGCTATCCAATTCATCGGCACGATTTTCAACTACACCGAGAGTCGTAATCCCATCTTCTAAATTATCGTGAATGCGATTATAATTCCCATCGGGTTCTGCCAATTGATCATTGATATAAGTAATCAATTCATCAACAGAATTAGATAAATCCTGTTGCTGTGTAACCAGTGCCTTTGTCTGCTGATTTCCAGCTAACAATTGTTCCGTCCAATTGGTGACACCCAAACGCAAATCTTGATTAATTTGGTCTGCCAATTGCACATGATCTAACACCGTCCCAGATTTAATCGCCGCATCTGCCGCATTTTCAGAATTCAATTGAGACTGCAAAGCTTCAATTCGTCCATCATTACTCTCAAGTTTTTGACGAATTTCCAACTCTTGCTTTTGACGTAAAGGAGTTAACGCCTCTGTTGCCTGTTTCAGCAATTCTTTTAACTCATTAGCATTACTCTGATTCGATGCTTTCAAAGTTTCCAAATTGCCTAATTGTGTCTTAGCTTTCTCAATCAAATTTGTCAGCACTTGCTTGCTCACATCATCTTGAGTATTAGCTAATTCTTGCTCCCAATTAGCAATAAGTTGATTTTGACTATTGATTTGATTTCCTAAGTCATTCCCCACAGTTTTTAATTGTTCCAAATGGGTATTGACTTGCGGCTCCACTTGTGTAGCAAAGAAATCAACATCGGACTCAGAAGCGAGAATCCCAAACCCAATCAACTGACGCAAAGCCGTCGAATGTAATTGAGTAGTTTGAGATAGTTCAGCCGCTAAATTTTGCGCCTGAGTCGTTGCCGCTTGGATAATTTTAGTCTGTTTATTTTCCTGAACTTGTAGCGGTTCTAAGCGTTTGTTAACAGTGGTAATTCCCCCTTGGATTGTGATGATTTGCGACTCTATTTGAGGAATCGTTTGTCCCAAACTGGCTAATTCAGATCGCTGCTTGGCAATATCAGATGTTTGCTGAGATATCTTTTGATTAAGTTCGTTAATCTTTGCCAGAGTATCTTGTCGCTGTTTCCATGCGCGATTACGTTGATCGGCGATAAACGAAGATTGCTGCAAACTAGCACGATAGACATCAGCTTCAGCAGCATTATAAGCGTAGGAACTGCCATTCCAATACCATATTTTTTGTTGATGTGCAGCCGCTTGATTGAGATAATATCGCTCGGCGGCGGCTAATGGATTATCGCGGTCAATTAAACTTTGTAGCAGTAAGTTTTGATTCCCTAGTTGCAGTTTCGTAAATTCCAGAGATTGTTGGGTATCCGCAATCGATTTTTGGATAGATTTCGCCTGATCCAACTTCACCTGAGTCTGATTCAATTGTTGTTGTAAGGATAGCAAGCGATCGCGATCGGGTTGTCCAGCTTTACGAACATCTAATAACGCTTGAGTTGCCGTCGCTTGTTCCTGAGTTGTTTGTTGCCAAGACTGCCAATTTTGCTGATATTTTTGCTCTAAAACCCCAGCTTTGTTAAGCAAATCTAAGCGGCTTTGTAAGCGTTCAACTTCGGCATTAACTTGGTCAAAGTATTTATCAGTGAGTTCAATTTCCCGATATTTCTCAATTAGCTTTTGTTCAAGATCGGATTTTTGTTGATTCAGTTGTGCCAGTTGTGCAGTTAAAGCATCTCGTTGCAGTTGTTGATTGCCCAGTTGAGTATTTAACCCGGCTAATTGGTTCTGAGTTTGGTTGATTTGAGATTGCAGATTGTTAACTTGCTGGGTAATTGCTTGCAGTTCTTGTTGCAGTTGTTGGAGTTTAGTTTGTTGGTTAGTCAGTTGAGAATTTAATGCCTGTTGTTGCTGAGTTAAAGACTGCTGCTGGTTTTGTAAAGTAGCGATTTGTTGCTGATTAGCAGCAATTTGAGGCTGTAAAGTTGCAGATAGTTGTTGTGCTTGTTGATTCGCGACATCTCGCTGCCAAGCTGCATTATTAGCTGCTGCTTGTTCAGCATTGCGATTAGCTTCAGCTTGTGGGTTATAAATTGAACCGTAAACAGGTTGCCAATTAGATATCCACTGTCTCCCTTTTCTTCCACCCCAATAACCTTGGTCTTGCCATCCTACAACCCCCCAAGTATTAACCTGACTATTCCAGTAATTAGCATTAGCTTGATGCTGTTGCCGTTGCTGTTCTAAGGAGTTAACATTATTATTCGCTTGATTAATTTGATTCTGATAACCCTGCGCGACAGACTGCTGTTGCTGAATTTGAGAAGTATTAGCAGCAATCTGATTTTGAAGATTAGTAACCTGAGATTGAGTAGCAGCAATTTCTGCCGATTTTTGCTGAATTTCTCCCGTTTTTTGCGCTAAAGAATCTTGTGTTTGTGTTAGCTGATTTTGCAGTGAATTTAAAGATGCTTGAGTTTGCGCGATCGCACTTTCCGTCCCCGCAATTTGCTTCTCTTTCGCCGCAATCTCTTTTTGTTTCCCCGGAATCAGATTATCTTCCAAATTGGCTTTCTGCAAACCCAACTCCCGATATTCTCGATTCAGCTTATCTAACTCTTTCTGAGTCTGATTTTCTTCAGCTTTAGCATCCGCAAGACGTTGAGCCAAATTATCAAAACCTTCTAAGAAATTCGCACCACTTCCCTCCATCAATTTCAGCTTTTCGATTTTGGATGTGGGATTAATAGAAGCAGGTGCGGTTTCTAATTCTTTAATCAATGCAGAAATCGCCAATCTTTCAGGAGAATCTGCGATCGCTTGCGCCAACTGATCTTGCTGTAACTTCGCCCAATCTAACTCCTGATTAATCGTTGCTAAATGATCATTCCAATAATTAAGTTGTTGGCGCAGACTATCACTAGGCGTTTGCGTCAATAGATTAGCCAACTGCTGCATTTTTAACTGGACATCCAGCTTTTCGTTTTCTAGTCGTTGAATGGATTTTTGAACAGCCGTCAACCGTTCCCGATAAGGTAACAAGAAACCAGACGTTTCCAAGAAGTTTTGTAAATCCTTCTGTGCCGAAGCGCGTTCTGTTTGAATTGCTTCTACTTCTGTCTGAGTTTCCTTCAACCGAGTTTCAGTAACATCAGTCGCCTGTTGTTGCGTCGGAATTTTCTGATTTTCTAGCTTTTGCAATTCCTCTTGAGCTTGTGAAATCTGAAGATTAAGAGTTTCTAACTTCTGCTCTTGCACGGGTGTATGTAAAGCTAATAAATCTTTTTCAGCTTGCAAACGCAGTGCATCAGCATCAATTTCATAATCAATCCCCTGTTTCAAAACAGGCCAATCTCTGAGACGAGTTTGTAATTTTCCTACTTGTTGTTGTAGAGCAGTTGCCTGTTGTTGTGCTTGTTGTGCTAACTGTTGGTAATTATTTCGTTCTCCAGCAGCAACATTTGCCAAATATTGAGCTTGATTCGCAGGTGCAATATGTTCGGGATAGTGTACCGTACCATAAACAGGTTCCTGATTTCTTCCAGAACGACCCGTCCGCCGAGTACCTACAACTTCCGTGCGATTAATTAAAGAATTATGCCAATTAGCAGTATCTTGATTTGCTTGGCGACGCTGTTCTGCAACAGCAGCTTGTTGGAAATATTGATTAGCAATTTTTTGCTGTTCTGCTGCTTGTGCTTGTAACAATTGCAGAACTTTAGCAGCATCTTCAACACTACCTGCACCTAAACCTAAATTATTCTGCCGTCCTTCTAAGAAGTTAGCGTATTGATTTAACAGGTTACTTTGTTGTTGCGATTGCTGGGATAATTGCGTCATCGATTGGCTGTTTTGTGCCGATATTCCCGCTTGCCAATTATAGGTATTTTTGCGCTTTTGCTGATTCGGATCGATACCCCAACCCCAATTTTGTGTTGTTCTTCCAGAACGTCCTCTTTGACTTCCCACAACTTGCCAACGTTGAGCATTAATTCCAGCCGCTGCATTTTGATATCGTTGTCTTTCTATATCAAAACCTAGCGCATGCTGTTGGAATTGTTGCGCCATTTGTTGTTGCTGAAGCGCCGATTGTCGCACTGCTTCGGGATTAATTTGCAAATTATCATCCGCATCGCCAAAGGGATTAGTGAGTTTATCTTTTGCTTTAGCTAAATCCGATTCTGCTAGGGTAATTTGTTCTTTAATACTCGCTAACAGAGTTTGAGTTTCTTTCTCTAAAGCCGTTTTTTGTTCACCGAATTGTGCTAACTGTGCTTCTAGTTCTTTTTTCCGGGTTTCCAGTGCTTGCAATCGCGTTTCTTCGATTTGATAATGTTGCGTTGCTAAAGCTAAAGCTTCTACCCATTGTTGCGCTTGGGCTGTGGTAATTCCCGCTTCCGTGCTAACTTCTTGATATTTCTGGAAAGCAGCCGCAATTTTATCCCCAACTTGAGTTTGTAAGTCGGATAAAGTAAGGTCTGGATTACCTAAATCAGCTAAAACTTGCCATTGTTCCAGCAGACTTTCTTGGGTATTTTCTAAAGATTTAATTGCCTTCTCAGTCCCGTCAGAAGCCGCACGTTCTAAAGTTTTCGCCCTTCCTTCACCGCTGAAGGGTTCCCAGAAACCCGGTTTCTCAGAGACACTGGGTTTCTGTGGTTCCATAAATTGAGCGCGACGCACAGCTTCTTTCACATCCAGCAATCCCGCACCCGTCTCAGAATCCCAACCAGGAGTATTCAAATCTGCTGCGGTTGCTAATAGTAACTCCTTAACTTGTTGATAACTCAATCCCGAATTAGCTGCCCAAATTAAAGATGCTGCTGCTGTTACATAAGGAGTCGCCCTAGAAGTACCGACAAACGCATTTGGATCGTCATCCCATTCTCCCCCAGGTGCAACGATCGACAACCCTTTCCCCATCGCAGAATAGTCGGCGCGTTCCTCTAATTGATTGACAGCACCAACGGTAATAATATTATCAAATTGTTCGGCTGCTGCACCCAAAGCAGACATTTTATCCCCGGTATTTCCAGCCGCAACAACTAATAAGATATTGTTGTCGCGTGCGTATGCGATCGCATTCTGTTCTGCTGGTGTCAATTCATACCGCGTCGTCAATCCAATATCATCAATTTGTGATAAGTCAAAGCTGAGATTAACTATCCCATGATCCTCGCCAGACAGCCGCACTTTATCGACAAACTTAACTAATTGTTCCGCCCAATTTCCATTACTAATTGGTAAAGTATCAAACTTCGCCAACGGGTTAATAGAAGCAAAACTTTCAGTCACTCGCTGAGTATGTTCGCCGCTGAAATCTAGGAATCCCACTTTCGGTTGCTTCGCTTCGATGGAAAGCAAATCTACCGCTTCATCCGCATTAATTAAATAGCTATCCAACAGCGTTTTATCTGGATTGCTTAAAGCTTCTCCCAAAGTTACAGGTAATCCGAATTCCTCCGCAATTTCTTGACTCGATAAAAGATTGCGGATTGTATCTACACCAGCATTACTAATACCCAATTTCGAGAGAGATTCGGGTTTATTCAGTAGTCGCAAAATATCGGGATCTTGCTGAATTAACATTTCTAATTGCGATAACGCAATTTCTCCCGCTTCGCTACCCAATCCTTCTCCTAAATCGTTAGTATTTTGCGCCAAAGCATCTGTCAACTGCGTTAAAGCAGCATTCACCGCCTGCGTAGACTCTTGACTCAAAGTGCTAGTTGTCACTGCAAAAGAGTGATTGACAACATTACCCGCATCATCAAACGCACGAATCGCAACTTCCGTCAATCCAGTTTTCGGTAAACCTGTCAAATGCAGTTGATTTCCATCCAGTTGCACTTGCAGAGATGCGCTATTTCCAGCAATAATTTCATAGTGCAATTTCTCTGAATTTTGGTGAGAAAATACTTGCGAAAGGTCAACTGTATTAGTAGGTTGAGTGGGAGTTAGAGTAATATCGCTAACTGGATGTGCAATATCAAGTTTGATATCGGCGGTAGCAGCAAAAGCAAGCAACTCCTTACCCAAAACAGAATTGCGCCAATCTTTACCGGGTGCGATCGCTTCCTCAAAATGCTGTGCTTCGCCTGTCGCACCTTTCACCTGGAAAATAATATCGTTATAATCTCTGTCTGATTTTCCATCAACTCGCAAATCCTCAAACGCGAAAGTATGACCCTTACCAGTCACATCCACCATTTGAGCAAATTTCTCATTGCTGGTGGAAATCGAAAATAACGGACTTTTAGCACCGCCAATCTTCGGATTATCAAAAACTTGCTGCACCTTACCATGAGGAACTAGCATGACAGCAAACTCATCTCCAGGATTCATGCTGATAGTTTTTGCACCTTGATAAACGCCAGCATTCCAATCCCGTTCCCCTAAATTACCGCTAAATTTAGAACCCTCAAGTGCATCGGAAATCATTACATGACCTAATTCCGAATTACTCAATGCGCGATTTGCAGCTTCTTGAATAAAAGCTGGCGTTCCTGGTTGTAAGTGTTCCATCCCCTTCGTGCTGAAGATGGCTAATTCTCCCTGATAATAGCCACCATCATATAGGTAATCAACGCTAACTTTGCCGGTAGAATCAACTGTGAAGACCCCAGATACTTCTGGCTTTGTTATTGGTTCTGATTTTGCGATCGCATCAACTACAGGGTTGCTATGTTCGCTGCTAGTTACTTTCGCATCTGGCGTAACTGTCGAATGTTCAACTACAGGAGTTGATGACACAGTATTATGAGTAGTCGTAGCTGTCTGAACTGCGTCTGAAGGTGTTGATAAAACAGTGTCATTAACGCTGGAAGTAGGAGTTGCAGTTACAACAGTTGGATGATCTGTTGTCCCTGTTGATACCCCAGTAGTATTAGCAGATTCAGTTTGGGTAGACGGCGGGATATTAGTTACATTACTGCTTTGGTTAATTGAAGTTTCAGTCGCAGTTACATGAGTAATTTCAGGAGAAGTTACTGGTGTCTGATTCGGCGCGACCTCCTGGGAAGCAGTAATATTTGCTTCGCTACTAGATGGGTGGTTAACATCAGTTGTTGTTACATGACTTACGACATCTGAAACTGCTGGTGTCTCATTAGTTGGTAATGTCTGAGTGACTGTATTTAAAGTGTTAGATGGAGTAGTTGTCTGTTGTACGCTTTGAATTGGTGAAGCGATCGCATCAGGATTGGAAGGCGCGATATTTTCAGTTACAGTGTTAGTCGCATCCGAATGACTAACTTCTACAGTTGGAACTATATTTTGCTCGGAAGTGACGATATTTTCAGTTACAGTGTTAGTCGCATCTGAATGACTAACTTCTACAACGGGAACTACACTATTATCCGAAGTGACGATATTTTCAGTTACAGTGTTAGTCGCATCTGAATGCGTAACTTCTCCAACTGGAACTATATTTTGCTCGGAAGTGACGATATTTTCAGTTACAGTGTTAGTCGCATCTGAATGACTAACTTCTACAACGGGAACTACACTATTATCCGAAGTGACGATATTTTCAGTTACAGTGTTAGTCGCATCTGAATGCGTAACTTCTCCAACTGGAACTACACTATTATCTGAAGTGACGATATTTTCAGTTACAGTGTTAGTCGCATCTGAATGAGTAACTTCTACAGTTGGAACTACACTATGATCCGAAGTGACGATATTTTCAGTTACAGTGTTAGTCGCATCTGAATGAGTAACTTCTACAGTTGGAACTATATTTTGCTCGGAAGTGACGATATTTTCAGTTACAGTGTTAGTCGCATCTGAATGACTAACTTCTACAACGGGAACTACACTATTATCCGAAGTGACGATATTTTCAGTTACAGTGTTAGTCGCATCTGAATGAGTAACTTCTACAGTTGGAACTACACTATTATCCGAAGTGACGATATTTTCAGTTACAGTGTTAGTCGCATCTGAATGTGTAACTTCAGAAGTGGGAGTATTGACGCTATTATCTGAATGTGAAATTACCCCCGATATTCCCCCATTTCCATCAGAAATAATGTCAGATTTGACATAAGTAATCAACTCCTTACCTATCTCCGAAGTACGCCAATCCTTTCCAGGCGCAATAACTTCATCCAAATGCACCGCCTTCCCAGTAGCACCCCCGACATGGAAAATCATGTCATTATAATCGCGGTCTGTATTACCATCCATCCGCAAATCTTCTAACGCGAAAGTATGACCATCGCCAGTCACATCTGCAATTTGTCCGATATGAAAAGCTTGATTCGGATTTGCTGTTACTAGAGAGAATAACGGACGCAAAGAACCACCCGCGTTGGGGTTATTAAATACCTGCTGTATTGTGCCGTTAGGAACAAGCATTACACCAAACTCATCCCCCGGACGCATTGAAAATGTTTTGTCCCCCAAGTAAGTTCCAGAGTTATTATTTCCATCACCAAAATTGCCACTAAATTTAGCTCCTTCAGTAGGGTCAGATATCGCTACATAACCCAACTCAGAGTGGCTTAAAGCTCGATGCGCGGCTTCTTCAATAAAGGCATGAGATCCTGGTTCAAAGTGTTCCATTCCCTTGAGGCTAAAGATGGCAAGTTCTCCTTTGTAACCGCCACCATCAAATAGGTAGTCTATGCTGACTTTCCCAGTCTCACCAACAGTAAATACACCAGAATTAAAAGTGGGTTTTTCTGAAACTAACTTGGCAATCTGGTCTAGATTCGGCTGAGTAATATGGACGGCTTCTTTACTGACAGCGGATTCAGTAGAATTATCTGTTGGATGTGCCGTATTATCTACCGGATGAACGCTATCATTAGCTACATTTGTGCTATCTTTGCTCTCAATTTTTGTGTCAATTACATGATGTGTATTAGTATCTTGAATTACCGATAATTCAGTGGAATGTTCTGTTGGATGTACTGTGCTATCTGTGGAACGATCGCTATCATTAGCTGTGTTTGTGATATGTTCACTTTGAATTTTTGGATCGATTACATGATGTGTATCAGTATCTTGAATTACCGATGATTCAGTGGAATGTTCGGTTGGATGTACTGTGATATCTGTGGAACGATCGCTATCGTTAGCAGCGATCGCGCTATGTTCTCCCTGAACATTATGCTCAACTAAATAGTTTGTATCTGTGCTGTTAGCTACTGCCTTAATGTCATCAGTTTGAGTTAGATCGCTGTCTGAATGGGACGGGGAAACTTCCGAAGTTAACAATACTGATTCTGAAGGCGATGTGCTATGACCGTTAACTAAGTCTGTGTCAGTATGACTAATAGCATCACTGCTAGTATGGCTTTCGCTTGCAGGTGTGGCCTCAATGAAAGGCAGGGGTTCCAATTCGCTGTCATGAATTGGCAGATCTATACTATGTTGACTGACAGCATCAGTGTGGATTAAGGTATGATCTGAAGTTGCTGCATGGCTGCGATCGGTCCCTGAATCCAGATGGCTTTCAACTTCTGAAGTGAGATGAGTTGTAGTGTCATCAATGCCAGATGGATGAGTAGTTTCAGCTAGATGAACATCTGGCAAGGGAATTGGGTGCAAGTCCGTCGCCAGCAGGTCGTGGTGGTTTTGGTCGCCACCATCAACAATGCCGCTGGGGGTGAGAATCGGTTCTAGGATAAACGTTTCTAGCTGCGGCGGTGGCGAAATTTTTTGAGATTTACGGTGTTGAGTGGAAGTTTGTTTTTTTGAAAATAAGTTGAAGCGCCCCATAAATTTATCTCACTCCATTATTTAATATCGAACTAAGTCGAACCAAAATTCCGCTATCGCCAGATAGCTTTTCATTTTCTGGCGATAGACATTGCTACTTGGCGAAGCTGAAGCTCGCTCTGGCTGTAGGCATAGTTAAAGGTATAAATCACCTAAGTGAGTAGTGTCAAGCGTCTGCCAAAGACTTTACATAATCTTTATAATTGTGACAAAACACTGGTTTTACAAAAATTAATACGCTATATGGTTTTTGTGAGATAGGATTGAAACAATACTTGTGAGAGACTGACAAGTGCGATCGCTCACATCTTGCACCTTTCTCAAAAAGATTGGTGTACCCTACCCGCACGCATCTGGAATAGAGCCACCTTACTCTTGCAGCGGAATTGACAATGAACGAGTATGAAAGCCTAATCTGTCCGGACATCAGAGCCTACTGGAAACTCGCCGCCATCAAAGGCTCAGACCGAGTTATACTCCTAAGCGCTCAATCCCATAGCCGCTTTCAGTTTTCCACCCCAGAAGGCTACGCACTGCGGTACTTCACCGGACAATTCACCGCTCTAGAAATCCAAAACCGCCTTAACCAAGAATTTCAACAAACAATTTTCCCCAACCTAGTAGTAGAGCTGCTGCAAAAGCTAATCGCTCTGGGTATTCTCGCCGCCGAGGTAGAGGACGGGGAGAAGGGGATAGAAGAAGCACCTTTTCATTCCCCCAGTCATTCCAAATCAACATTAGTCAACCAAGCTTCCCCCACTCCGAACAGTCCTCGCCTGAAACCCTGCGTCCACTGGATTGCACATCCCGACGGTTACTGGATACTACGCAACCCAGAAGATATCACATTTGTGCAAGTAGGCGATCGCGACAAAGCCATCATCTCCCAACTCGGACAACTTCCCACTCACCTCATAAAAGAAGAATACTGCATCAGCCAAACCGAACTTAAATATCTCCTCCAACTCCTCGCCGCCACCGGAATGCTAGAAGGAACAAAACCAGCAAAACCGCGCCGAGGTAAATTTACACCTCTTCAGCTACTATCCTTCAAAATTCGCCTCTTCAATCCCGACCCCTTTTTAACCAGACATATTGACAAATTGCGCTTTCTTTGGACACCCCCAACAGCATTTCTCCTCAGTACATTTCTAATTATCTCCGCCGTCATTGGCTTTAACCAACAACCAGAAATAGTATTCATCGGACAACAACTATTAGCCAATTATGGAACCACCCTATTATTACCATTTGTCCTCCTCACCGCATTAGTCGTTACCCTCCACGAACTCGGTCATGCCTTCACCCTCAAACACTTCGACGGCATAGTTCCAGAAATCGGGTTGCTCTTTATGTGTTTCATCCCCTCCGCCTACACCAACACCAGCGACTCCTACTGCCTATCTCGCAGCCGACGAATATTAGTAGTAGGAGCAGGTGTACTTGTACAACTAATTCTTGCATCCATTGGCTTAGGATTGTGGAACTTATCAACTAACGGCACCTGGCTTTCCACCACCAGTTTCTTGCTCATGTCAGCAGCACTATTTACAGTCGCTCTTAACCTCAATCCCCTAGCTAAATTCGATGGATATTACCTCGCAGTAGCCATCACCGGCATCAACAATCTCAGAAGTCGCGCCCAAAATTTTTATGCCAACCTCTTAACTGGAAAACCAAGTCGCGAGAATTGGAAAACTTCCTGTATTTTAGCCGCCTACGGCCCCTTTAGCATCGCCTATATTTGGTTCGTCTTCGGTTTCCTCATGTTGCACATAGCCGAATGGAACCTCACCAACATTCCCATTACAGCCGGGATACTCCTCTTTGTTTGGGCGATTTATTTCCTATTTCCTACCTTCGGAAACAACCCCAACTAGAAAAAATAAAAATATTCTTTCTCATTACCCATTACTCACCAAAATCCGCCATGTCTGCAACAAACCCAAACAACATCCCTTCCCGCCTCAAACTCAAAGTAGTACCCCCTACCTCCCCAAAAGAAACAGCCGCACCAGCTAAAACTAACCCCGCTGACACATCCACTCATCAACCTTCTGTAGAAAATACACAACCAGTCAAACCACAACAATCTTTTAACTTTGCACGCCTGATAGTAATTGGCGGTTTAGTAGCAGGAGGAGTCTGGGTTTCTCAGATGCCAATACCGAACTCGGTGCGAACAGAAGCGCGGTTAGAACCCCTCCCCGATAGCCATCGGTTTGTATATATGCAAGTTCCAGGCAGCGTAACTAAATTTTGGGTAAATCCTGGAGATTTTGTCAATGTCGGTCAACGAATTGCTTCTGTTGCCACACTTGACTTAGATGCAGAAATCATTCAAAAACAAGCCAAATTGCAAGAGCAAGAATCATCTTCCTCTGCTGCTTTAGCACGCATACCAGTTGTCCAAAGTAAACTTGAGGAAGCAATTCAAGTTGAGCTTGCCGCTCGTCGTCAAGTGGAAGAAACCCGTGAAGAAATTGAACGGATGAAAGGTGGAAATCCTCCCCCAGAAATACAGAAGTTGCAAGCGGAGATAGAGGCACTCTCAAGTAAGATTCCAGGCATAGAAGCAGAGATACTAGGCTTGCAAGAAAATTTACAGGGAACAGAGAAGTTAATTAGCAAATACGATAACCCAGAATTAAAAGAGTTAATGGCACAACTGCCTTTGCAGCAGAAATTGTCAGAACTGAGAGGCCAAAAAGCTACCTTGATGGGCAATATTGCCAGAAAAGAACAAGAAATTTTGGAAATTAAACATCAAATGGTTGCCAAGACTGAAGAAATTGCGGCGGTCAAACAGGAAAGGAAACAGAAACTAGCTAATCGTCAAGATGAGTTAGCCAGTAGAGTTGCCATTAAACAAACTGCGATGCAAGAATTAGCCGCAGCTAAGGATGAAGTGGCTATTCGCACTCCCGTCATTAAAACTTTGAGGAAAGAATTGCAAAAATTACAGTCAGAGCAACAGAAGAATCAGATTTTAGAAGCTCCTATTTCTGGGATAGTTGTCAGCCAAAATCTGCACGAAAAGGTGGGTAAGAAAATGTCGGAAAATCAGGATGTTTTGGAAATTGCCAATTTAGACAAACTGGTAGCTTCGATCGAGGTTCCTCAAACTGATTCTGATTTGGTTAAAGGTATTGTTAAAAAACCATCGGCGACAGTGATTTTACAACCGCTAGAACCGGGATTGCCAGCAATTACCACTCGGATTGAAAATATTGAGCCTGTACTGCAATCTGACCCTTCCGGTCAAAAACAATTGTTACTGGTGAGGGCGATTGTTGATAATCGGCAGAGATTGTTCCAACCCAATGCTAAGGTTTACGCCCAAATTGAAGTGGAACCGATTCCTTTGTATCAGAGAGTACAGCGCGAATTGATGAAGTTGTTTAAGATTCGCAAATATGTTTAATATTTTGTGTGTGTAACAGTTGAGAATGTCATAGGAAAGCTAGTTTATATCCTTAAGTTATTTGCTAGTCCGCCACAGTATGTTAATGATGTAATCTTGCGTCCGTATTTATCTTTCATCTGGACTTAATTACTCTGACATATCTACAATAACCCTGTTGTATATTAATAACAGGAGGGAAGTGCAAGTGCTACTCAGTTACAAATACAAACTCAGACCTCATCAAGAACAGTCGGTTAATCTATCTCAATGGCTTGATATGCTAAGAGCGTGCGATCGTCCGGGGATGTGCAGGGATGACTGACTTGTCAATTTGGTTGAGTGATGCGTTAGGGATTCCTGTCATTGATGGCGTAAGTGTAGCAGTCAAATTTGTGGAAGCATTGGTTGGTGCAGGATTGGATACCAGTAAAACTGGAGATTTAGCATATCCCATCTCTAAGCCTTACACCGGAAGCTTGTCAGTATTTGCCCCTTAGCCGAGTGCTTAAAAGTATTTTTTTGGAGAGGATTTGCTGTGGATAGTACTTATAGCAACCGATGAAAGTCGGTTAGGACAACTCCAACTCTTACCTCTGGTCTTTCCATCCCTTACGGAGTAACCCTTTTCCCTCTTCCCTCTTCCCTAGCCCCTAGTCCCTAGCCCCTAGTCCCTAGCTATATATGACTGTTGCCTCAACACTGAAGATTAATGGCGATCGCTTAAATGAAAGTATCGATCGGCTAGCAACAATTGGTAGACAGCCCTCTGGCTGTATTCGTCGTTTGGCTTTCACTCCAGAAGATTTGCAAGCCCGCTACTTAGTTCAGCAATGGATGATTGAAGCTGGCATGAGTGTTCGTACCGATGCAGCCGGAAACTCGATCGGCACATACCCTGGACTTTACGAAACAGCCCCCGCCCTAGCAACTGGTTCCCATATTGATACAGTTCCTTCTGGAGGACGCTTTGATGGAGTTTTGGGCGTTCTGGCAGGAATTGAAGTAGTGCGAACATTGCGGGAAAACAATCTGCGGTTGAACCATCCGATCGAGGTCATCATATTCACTGATGAAGAAAGTACCATGATCGGTAGTCAGGCAATAGCGGGAACGGCTCTTTTAGATGCACCGGAACGCTATCAACCCAAGCCGGGAGATTCGATTAAAAAGTGTTTGGAAGTCTTTGGTGGAGACTGGGATGCTTTAGCAACTGCAAAACGAAACCGTTCCGAATTAGCCGCCTTCGTTGAACTCCATGTCGAACAGGGTGCAATGCTGGAGAGAAATGGAAGTAGTATCGGAGTAGTGCAAGGAGTTGTTGGGATTCGACGTAAAATAATTACCATTATCGGACAGGCAAACCACGCCGGAACCACCCCAATGGATATGCGGCAAGATGCAATGGTTGCTGCTGCTCAAGTTGTATTAGCAGTAAGAGAGATTGCCCGTAAAATGCCTAGTAAGCCAGTGGCAACAGTTGGCTACATGACCGTTTCACCCAATTCGGTTAATAGTGTGGCAGGAAGAGTAGAACTGACAGTCGATATGCGCGACTTATCAAAAGTTTGTCTTGATGAAATGCTGGTGCAACTAAACCAGGCGTTAGAGGTAATTGCAGCAGATACCGATACAAAGATCGAAATCGCACCGCTATTATGCGTTGAACCAACACCAGCTGCCGATCGCATTCAAACAACTATTGCAACTGTCTGCCAACATCTAGAACTCAGCTATTGCTATCTTCCCAGCCGTGCGGGACACGATGCTCTGGAAATTGGACGCATCACAGACATGGGTATGATTTTTGTTCCCAGTCAGTCTGGTGTTAGCCATTCGGAAGCTGAGTACACTGCACCGGAGCAATGCACACAGGGAGCAAACGTGCTGTTGCATACTCTTTTAGAGCTAGACAAGCTTTTTGACAATCTCCCGTCAAGCTGACGCTGTGACGGGAGATTCTTCCTTCACGGCTTGGTGCCTAACAAAAGCAGTGCCTTCTTCAGCGGCGTGAAGGTGTGGGATTTGACATCGCTAATGGTCGTTCTGTTTTTATAGCAACCGCTCTCGTCGATTAGGACAGTAGTAGCTCCGCATTCGGGTAGTAAATCTTCATCTGTCATTCGATTTTCGATTTTGGATGTTTACTTGAAAATATCGTTTCGTATCCTTTTCATACCTTTAATAGTAACTTGAAATGGAACTGACCATAAATTGTCCAAACCCCAGACATCTTGTAAATACCTGGTCAAACCCATAATCTTAAATCTAGAACCTGTACTTTGAACTGACTTCAAATATTGAGAATATCTGATGATGAAAGTTTTTATGACAGGCAGTGGTTCCCCAGCGCTTACTTTATACTCCATTTGCTCAAAAGCTGAAGGTTTCAAATCTCGAACCTTTTCTATAATTGCTTCGGGAATAGGTGCTAATAGTACTTCATAAAAAGAATAGCGGAATGCGTGAAACTCAGCGACTTTAGTCCTGAGAGGGAAGCGACTCGGCGGTTTCAACCGCCTTCAATCTTTCCGTCAGTTTAACGCATGATGAGGATCTTCAATGTATT